>UMII01017817.1_pt1 | contig 34285 bp, 36 predicted proteins | sample 1965731 | NCBI WGS metagenome assembly UMII01 (sample SAMEA4836118, study PRJEB28245) | human gut metagenome | biome: gut microbiome; material: fecal sample | place: Denmark | collected 2008
CAACAGTGATTTTTTCATCTTGTGAGCGTGTTGCTCCTAACTATGCCGGTGTCCTTATGGAGAATTATGGTAAGGAAGGTAAAGAAGATTTTAAGATTGTATCCGGAAAAGTTTCCACATGGGAATGGGGAACAGAGTTGTTTCAGGTGCCATTGTTTGAACAGCGTGGAGGATTTCAGAAATCAGTTACCCTAAAAGCTGCTGACAATACAGAGTTCAATGCTACTCCGTTATACTCATATAGAGTTATCAAAGACAAGGCAATTGACGTTGTTTTTGATAATAAACATATCGGAAACGGAGATGGATTTATGAGATCTTTGGAAGACAATATTCTGGAACCACGTATTTACGACCTTATTAAAGAAGAAAGCCGGAAATATAAAACAGATACACTTATGGCTGATGGGGGTTCTTTAGCTTTTGAGAAGAAGCTGGAGGATATTGTTAGGGCGGAATTTAAAGATAGAGGATTGGACCTGAAGTCATTTTCAGCCCAATTAGAATTTAGTGATCGAGTCCGGGAAAAGATTGATAATAGAAACGAGGTTAACACTAATATTTCCGTTATTGATCAGAAAATCGAAGAGCAGAAAAAGCAAAACGAACTGGAAAGATTAAAAACCGAACAGGCTCTTATCACATCGAAAGGGTTAACTAAAGAAATTCTATATAAACAGTTTATTGATAAATGGGACGGAAAAACACCGCTGTATGGGGTAATTCCAGAATTTCTGAAGATGACGAATTAAAACTCATAAATAAATTGGAAAGAGGAGGGGTGCGATCCATGTAGTTTCCAACTTTGGTTTCGCTGGGATGGCTGCATGGGTTGTTAAGAAGCATCTTGGAAAAATGTTTTGCACCCCTTTATTCCTCTGGATGGAAATTATGTAAAATGCTTGAATGCCTGTGAACCGATCGTATTTCACATTCCAAATGGCAAGAAAGCTCAATTGTTGTTTTTACGTCCTACGGACGGCTTATCGTCTTTTGATTTCCTGTATAAGAGTTTGTATCTCTCGTACAAGGAGGACAAGCAACAGCAAATAAATTTCCATTGCGGCTGCAAAGTTAAGGATTTTGCAGTGATGGGCAATAGTTTAATTGGTAGAACGTCCGTTTTTAACGGAAAGTCCGGGTTCAAGTCTCGGTTGTCCAACGAATTATAAATAGCCTGTAATATATTAAAAAGAGAAACTTTAATTATTTTTTAACTTATAATATACATTATGAAAATTGTTTTTAACAAATCATCTTTTGAGTTTGACGGTTTAAATGTTGTATTGAGCGTTATACTATTATATGCGGCGTTCAATAACGAGTTGTCTTTTAATCCCTTCTATTTGGATTCTGTATGGCTAAAAGGTATATGGATAGCTTTTTTGATTATTCTATTTATTTTATTGATACTAAGAGGTATTCTCTTAGTCATTCAACTGAAAAGGATATTCAAAGAAAAGAAAGTAAATAAAGACAATTAATGTGTTAACGCTTTCTATTAAATGCCGGTGAAAAATCCGGCTGTTTGCTCGGTTCGTTTATCGGAAAGGACATCTGCCTTTCGAGCAGAAAAGAATGGTTCGACTCCATTACCGAGTACAACAAGCCCGAAGTACAAGGGAACGAACATGCAGGTTATGTTGAGACAAGTCAATATACAAGTAAACTAAGCCCTGTCCGGAATCGTTGGTCCGGGAGTGTGATACCGAGCTATTGGTAGAATCGGTATGTTAGATGTCTTTATGGGAGTGTTCGATTCCTCCACCATCGCCGAAAGGGGATGGGTCGGTTAGGGAGATAAAGACATCATTTGCTCTTATAGCTTAGTGGTAGAGCAGATGACTGTTAATCATCAGGTCGGTGGTTCAAATCCATCTAAGAGCGCATTTAAGGTTAAAAAGATTGTTATTGGATTAGCTTATTTTTCTTTCCGCGAAGCTGTGAAGTTGTGAAACTTCCAGCTATCTGGTTCATTAGCCAAGTGGTAAGGCAATGGTCTACAAAACCATGATCGCAGGTTCGATTCCTGCATGGGCCTCATAAAAATGGGGAGTTGAAATTACTCCCCAAAGATGACAACCATAGGGCTAATATGGTTGTGAAATCAAAATGACAGCGGCTATTCGCAAAGTTGAATCAAAAGAGATATGACAGCTATAATTGTCTGAAGGACAACACAGATTGCAACTATATTGTCTCTTCGCTCTTGGCTAAAATGATTCGATTTACCCGTAGGTTTAGTTATATTGCTTGCAAAGGTAAGTGAAATTTGCGATAAACTGTCTTTTGACCGAAAAACTGTTAAGGGTTAAGTGGAAACCGGCCCCTGTGCAATTACTGGAAACTTCAGTACAAACACTCATCCGGTCATGGTGGTTACAGTTGCTCCACCATTATAGTACATTAGTTCAGTGGTTAGAACGCTACATTGTCACTGTAGAGATCACGAGTTCGATTCTCGTATGCACTGCAAAAATACAACCATGCAGCCAACTACTGCATGGAGAAAGATAAAAATAAATCAATTGTTAAATCTACGGACAATCCATTTGCCTATAAGGTAGATTGCAGTACAAACCGCGAAACTGGCAGTAATTGACACTGCTAATGTCAAGTCCAGATTGATGTCGTAGTTAACATTAACATTTACATTGGTCGTAAAGTTTGCGTTAATGTTTGTATTACAGCTATTTATAGCAAACATTTGAAGGAAAGCCGTTATCAACGGATTCATTTCAATCTGTTTTAACCGCAAAGATACGGCTTTTCTTCTTATTGTCCGTCTAAAAGCATTATTATGAGTAGTCAAACAAAAACATCCGGTAATGGAATCGGATTCTTAGGATTGCTGGCAATTGTGTTTATCACATTAAAATTGTGCAATGTAATCAATTGGTCATGGTAGTGGGTGACTATGCCTCTCTGGGCATTTCCAGTCGCATGTTTGTGGGGATCGATTATTGCAGTGATTGTATGTTTTTTACTTTCATGTTTAATCGTATTATGAAGCGGAAATAATCACATATTCATAATGTACGCTGCACTTATTACAGATATTTTACTAATTGTTTCAAGGTAGTATTGGATAAGTTTGGGAAATGGATAAAACGGAACGACAATAAAAAATATAATGTAGATAATATAACCAAATAAATAAGTATATTTGCGTAGTGTTATGTAATTTATATAAATGATATGAGCCTAAGTTATACATTAGATAATAGTAGAAGAGAATATTGGATAGAACAGATAAATTCTATTCGTACTCAAATATTAAGATTCTCACTTGACCGTATTGTAGAATTAAATTTCTGTAATATAAAAAAGGAGGAATTTACTCCAGTACATATTGTTTTACTAGCATGTCTATGCGAACATTTGTATCGGTTAAAATTTAATATAAGAGTTAACGCTAGTGCTGAAATAGTAGATTTTTTGAAAGAAGAGCTTAAATTTCATTTGTATTTTGATAACTCTAGCAATGAACATATTGAGTCTGAAAATAGTTCTATATTAAATTTGTGGAAAGTCGTAAAAAATAGAGCTCAGGGATATAGCATAAGTGTTACAACCTTTTTCCGCAGAACATGTTTTGATGGGTATGATTTAACAGGACTTCAGACTTCATTGGATGAAATATATAACAATATTGCAGATCATTCAGAATCTAACGGGAATGCATTCTCTTATATTAGTTATGAGGAGGAAAAGCACATGATTCATGTTGCTGCTTGTGACTTTGGGGTAGGTATTCCGTTTACATTAAAAAGAGCTGGATATAATTATGAGAATGATGCGGAAGCTATAAGACAATCTTTGGAAGTAGGTGTCTCTGCAAAATCTCAGACGCACAACAAAGGTTTTGGATTGGATAATGTCACATCTAATCTTTCTGAGGGTGGTATGTTAAGAATGGTGAGTAATAGTGGCGTTGTATTTTGTACAAATGCTAAGAATAATGTGAAACAGTATCTAATAGATTATAATTTTCAGGGGACTTTGGTCTTTTTTGATATATGTATAGATACATTTGAAGAGATGTTGGACGATATAATGATTTAATATGGAAAATGTAGTATTATTAAAAGACATTCTGAAGGATAATCAATATCCAGAAGCAGGAGTGTTATTATTTAAAATAGCAAAAGAGGCTATAGATAATGGAGAAACCCTTATTTTAAATATGAGCGAGATCGAATCTGTTCCAACTGTATTTATGAATACATCCTTTGGAGAACTTATTGCATTGTATGGAATTGAAAAGACAAAGAAAGTTTTTCTTTTTAAAAGCATAACTAAAGCACAACTTCAAAGAATACGGAAGTATTTTGCAGATTATGAAAATATTGTTATGAAAAAAGATTGAATATTTTTTGATAAATAGTATACGGAAGAGAGGTTGTTTTATTACCTCTCTTTTTTATTTGCCAGATACATTTTAGTTCTATCAAAAGCTAATTTATTTCAATAAAAAGATATGAAGAAGGATGATGATAGGCATTGTAGCGAGTGTAAACATTATGAAATATGTACGAATTTCTATATGTATTGTAAAGTCTTAAAAAGACGAATTACAGCCAGAAAGAAACCTTGTAAACATTACGAATCATTTATAAGAAAACAGAAAATGAAAAAATCACTGGATGAGATAGAAGCGGGAGATGAAGTGTATTATACTTCTCGTTATTATTCAAAAATACTCAAAGTAGACCGTGTTACTTCAACTACTATCGTTTGTGGAAGCGAAAAGTTTAGAAAGCAAAATGGTCGCCAGATACCGGCAGATACATGGGGTAGTAGTTACATTTCAGTACTTACTGAAAGTCTGAAAAATCAATATTATGAAATGATAAGAAAGAAACAACTTATAACCAAGATAAAGTCAGTAGACCTTTTTCAGTTATCTGTTGACTCCCTCCAACAAATATCAGATGTTATTCAAAATAGTATGACCGATGAAAATACTTAAAAGAGTGAAAAAAATGGTATAATAACATGTTGCAATTTAATAGAGATACATATTCTGAAGCCAACTCTCCCATTAAAAATCGCATAGAGCGAAGAAGATTGGCAAAAGGACGAAAATAAAATCTCTAATAGTTATACATAGTCTAAAAACTTTTGTATCTTTGAAACATAAAACAAGTGAGTCTATCCTACATTTATTAACCTATGGTTGGTAATGTAGATGAATTGAAATATTGGGATGTGATACTAAAATGATACCAAATGTGTAATTATCTGACTATCAACATCAATTTTACCCCCTGAGGGTGTACGAATCAGAAAAGCAAATTGAAGAAAAGCTCTGAAAATCAATGATTTTTGGAGCTTTTTCTTTTATGAATTCCTACAAAATATAGAAATATACCGAAATAAGTTCAGGCTTATTCGTGGGACTTTTTTTGAAAGAAGAAAAAGCCCACTTTTTATATCATATTTCATTGTTTTTCAAGATTTTGCTAAGCTTGACATTTGAGTTTGGAATGTATTTTTGCAAAATCTAAATTGATGTATTTATGACAAAGGTTCAACGAGAGACAATGAACGTTTTGTTCTTTATCAAAAAGACGAAACTGCTAAGAAACGGTGAAGCCCCTATTTGTGTAAGAATAACGGTCAACAGACAGTCTGTAGAGATCAGGATCAAGCGGAGTGTTCCGGTTGACAAATGGTGTCAGGCTAAAGGCTGTTCCAAAGGAAAGGATCGGGAATCCAAGGAATTGAACAGTTTCCTTGACGCCGTACGTCTGAAGATTCTACAAATCCAGCGTGACCTTGAACTGGAAGCACGACAACCAATATCGGCATCCGCAATACTCGAACGCTATTATGGAAAGGATCAGAAAATGTTGTTGGAAGTATTCAAAGAACATAACGACAAATGCCGTGCTTTGGTCGGCAAGGAATATGTGGAAGGTACCATACGTAAATTTGACACTTCCCTTTTGTACATGGGACAGTATCTACGTTCCCAATATGGCAAAGAGGATATTGCGCTTCAGGAAATAGACCAGGAATTTGTACGCAACTTTGAGTTTTTCCTTAAAACGGAAAAAAACTGCCAGAACAATTCCGCATTGAAGCATATTAAGAATTTCCGAAAAGTAATCAGAATTGCGATAGGCAATGAATGGATAAAGAGAGACCCTTTCTACGGATTGCACTTCAAGGAGAACGAGGTTGAAGTCGGTTTCCTTTCCAATGAGGAACTGAGCACCATCCGAAACAAGGAATTTGACATACCACGTTTGGAGCAGGTAAGGGATGTCTTTGTTTTCTGCTGTTTCACCGGTTTGGCATTTGTGGATGTGTCCCAACTTACGGCTGACCATCTGGTGAAAGACGCACAAGGAAAACTCTGGATTCGCAAGCCGCGACAAAAGACCAAGGAGATGTGCAATATTCCCCTGTTAAGCGCCGCCAAGGAAATTCTTGACAAGTACGAAAGTTATGCCGCTTCCAACAAGCAGCATCTGCTGTTGCCTGTGCTGAGTAATCAGAAAGCCAATGCCTATCTGAAAGAAATAGCTGACATTTGTCATATCAAGAAGCGCCTGACCACACATGTAGCCCGGCATACCGCAGCGACAGTCGTCTTTTTGGCCAATGATGTCTCAATGGAAAACGTAGCTAAAATTCTTGGTCATGCCAACCTTAATATGACAAGACACTATGCCAAGGTTCTTGACCAGTCCATTATGCGGGATATGGAAAAAGTGGAGAAATGCCTGGCATAGCACACAGCAAGAGGTGCATACAAGAATGTATGCAAGAAGAAGGAAGCACAAAGGCTGGAAATTGCCGGCCTCCAAATCATGCAGAGCAGAGGGAGCTGAAGTCCCTTACTTTTCATGGAGTCCGCATTTTTCTCACAATATATTGTCAGGCTTGTGTATTCCGTTATTCAGACTGGATTTTATAGAAGTATAAAGTATATCTCCCTCGCTTTTATCAGTGACACGGTTATGCGTCGCGTCGGTCGCAGTGAGTCCCTATAATCTTTCCAAAAATCAAAACCGTTGTCCGGGCGTTTGTTTCCATGAGTATTTTCCGCGACTTGTCGCAAGGAAAATACTCATGGAAAGCAAAGCCGGAACGCCCGTGACAAAAAGGTTTTGATTTACCTTTGATTATAGGAACTCACTGAAAACCGTTTGTCTTTCAGATATTTTACAGGGCAACCGTATAAATACTCATTTATTTTATATTCTATCCAACATCACGAGTATAATACTTTATTATCAATGAGTTATGTAGCCAATAAAATTTTGATGCGGTTGCCTTGGATATTTTATAAATTCCGATTAAACAAAATGTAATTTTACTATATTAAGGGTTATCATAAAAATATTCTTTGGGCGTATAATGGTAGCCGCAACTGTTGATGTGGTCGCACTTGCCTATATTGTCAGGAAACGAAATCCGTCCTTCCTCGTCAATGTACCGGGTAAAACAGGCTTTCCTGTCGCATTCGGGATAGACGGTCTTGCTACCCGGTCTGTATTTCTGGAGATGGAACCTGTATTCACTCATAGCTCTGTCTTTTTGATTCCTGCAAACCGAAAGGCCATTTGCAGCCAGCAGTCCTTGCAGGAATTTTCCGTTTTCAATACCTCGAAACTGCAAGACTGAAAAAAACGCAAGCTGCAACAGGGCATTTCTTTGCAGTCTTTGGTTGATTATTCATATTCGTGTGTGGAAGGCTTACCGGATTCATACTCATCTTATTATAGTAGTAGGTACCCTCTTTTAATACCATCCGATCAAATAAGCTTATTTTTCTTTTTAAGTTCCTCCTTATATTCTTTTACACTTTTTTCAGGCAAAAAAATATTTATATTGTAACATTCTTGTAACAAATCATCATACATTTGCCTTAAATCCGTTTCTATTGTAGTACATTTTTTTACCATATTGACCGTGTTAAAGTTTGCATAACTGCATATTTTTAAAAAAGTCATATCTATTGGCTTGCTCAAATGACTGTTATTCTGCTGAATCCATTTAACCCTATTCAAACAAAAAGCTGCAAAATCGACCAGTTGAATAAGATATTCATCTTCAGATGATTTATACTGTATTTGTCGATTTACCAAGTCATTATCAAATAAATTTACGGTCCGTGACACATTTACCTTTTTGCCATCTTGGTCAACAATGATTTCAAATGGTTTAGGACAGATATTTAAGTCTACAATATGGCTTTTTATACGTAATAAAAGATGATATAAACAGAAGTCGCTATAGTTATTAAGATTAAAATCATCAATTTTTTGTATATCTGTCCCCTTTACCAAATTGTTCCTTGTATATTCATCTGGTGAGAAGCTCTGACATACAATAGGAAACTGATATTTCTTGAAGAAACCTGCAAACTCCTCCAAAATATTAAATCTTACATCTAGTGGAATATCTTTAAATTCATTTTCTCCATTATACACGTCTTTAAAATGAAACTCATTCGCATTATAGTCCTTTTTGAGGTCTTTTAAGCAATCATGTATAAAAGCATTTGCTAAGACACGATTTGAGGGTGTGAAAACCACTGCATACCAACTTTTGGTATTTGGGGAAGAAAACCGACTACCTGAAACCTGTCCTGTAGTTCCCGAATCATCAATGTAAATACCTGTATTCATTTTTTATTGCTATGATTTTGCATATACTCATTATTCGCCATCTTGCGAATTCTTTAGTAATGTGTATTCCACTCCATCCAACCCTTTTTCCCCTATAGCTTTTGTGTGGTAGATGCTTTCACACCCAGCACAAACGCTGTCCTCTCCATATTCTATATGAACTATTTCATTACATTTCGGACATATTATAAAAGTTTCCCAGCAGGAGTTACAATGCCCTTCAAACGATTTAAGGTAGGCTCTTTCATTGAGTTTTTCAGTTGATAATGTTTCAAAATCGAATCTTAATTGATTTTTATCATACAATGGATAATTCATATCTCTTAATGTAATTGGATTTTTAAAATCAATAAAACCATAATAACTTTCATCACAGCAAGGACAAGCCACTAAGTTTTCACTTGCATCCATATATTCATCGAAATCTTGTATATCAAGTTTGTTTAAAACAGGTTCTGAGAATAATTCATTTATCAACGTACCTAAATTTGTTCTATATTGTGTTTTCGTAGATTGAAAAAAAGGCTCTATATCTTTATGAACAAGAGTCTCATCTTCTTTTGACGAAAAATCATTTTTGTTGGCAGAGACAAAGTAACTTACAGGATAAGCTATACACTCTGGGAAAAGTTCAACACCATAATTTGATTTTATAAATTCTAATCCGCTGAGAAGAATTACCATATCAGCCATGCTATTGCTCTTTTTCCCAGTAAACGGAGCTTTTTTAGCAATTGCCTGATCTGCACTTTGTATTTTAGACAAATCAGTTATTGGATAATGTGTAGTGCGATCTATTAATAGCTGCTCCACATCATCAATATGTTGTTCATTAATAGTAATTAGTCTCTCTGTTTCTATTAATTTCTCTTTTTGTTTTTCCTTCTCTTTAGGATCTCTATTAGAATTACTTTTTCTTATTTTGTATTCAATATCTTTCTTGCGATTTTTCAAATGCTCTATGAATTCGTAACAATGTTTCTTATTCCGTTGCCACTCAGCTATAATAATTTGATTGGATAAAATAATAACTCTTCCTTCATCCACTAACCGTTTAAGGCTATTGAATATTTTTATATGATGACATTCATCTTGGCCTATTTTACTAAGCCCATGCGCATTGCACATATATATCCAAGCATTGGTGTCTATAATTAAATAAATCATAACATTAAAAGATTATAATCACAAAGATAGTTAATAAGTTTTATTTATAGGTGTATCAGAGAAAACTTTATGATTATAAATTAATATGTAAGCATCCGATAAAGTACACATTACATTATTCAACGCATGACAATGAAACCGAGAAGCAATTTTCTGAATTTGAAAAGAGATGAAATATATCTGCAAAAAAATATCAAGAGGAAATGTTTCTTGAAACCTTTCGGAACGTTCAGTTTTCTATGGATGATGAAATATTATTGTGTATATTCAACAATACCGACAGATGTTTCAGAGCTTATTCCTATAAAACTGTTACGCTGAACTAAGATATATGAAAGGTACTCAAAGATGAGTCAAATCGGACGGAGTGGAGGTCTGACAGATGAAAAAGGTCGCAAACATAACAGTCTGCTGTTATTACTTGTCTTTGACTACTTTGCTAACAATGACATTGGATACAAATGCCGTATTCTATTTTTCTAAGTATACGCTCTTCCACGGAGCAAAATCCTTGGGAATCATACGCCACTGACAGCCTGTTTTGAGAAGATATAGAATCGCATTCATGATGTTTCTGAAAGAATGCTTTCGTTTCCTTTCTTGCGGAGTTATAATTTTTCTATAACTTGCCACTAATTATCAGTAAAGTTGGTTGAATACTGTTCCATAACTTTAATTGATTGGTACTCATAAAGCTACGAATAAACCACAAATTAACATTTTGATATACAGAATATTACCCGTTGTAGCAATATGTTTTTTCAATAATTTTCAAACAGCTTCTAAAACAGCTAATTTATTATATACGGAAATTGATATTTATTCATCATTTCTGTAAAATAATGGGAGTTGGCAACAGTCCGTATAGTAGGAATATTTAACTTCGCATTCCAATTTCCATTCAACACATCTTTCTTGTACCTTTCTAAATTCTGGAGAAGCTTTTCTTGCCATATCTGTTGGATTTCCATTTTTTTATCTTTATCCATGAGATATAATTCCAAAGTCCGTATACTCGTGTCGTTCTGATAGAATTTGCCACTGAATCTCTTTATATGCGAAGCAGACAAAGAAACGAATGTCTGCGAATCCAAATAGCAGTAAGCCGAAGACTTATATGCTGAGATGGCTTCGTCCAGCAGTTGTGTGAGACTCTTGACATCCTTATTGAGCCTGTCAACAAAGGTCTGTGCCAGATAGGTGGTAGAGTTGGAAAAAAACTTTATAATTTTGTTCAGAATAAAGAAATAATTGTCCTCTTTTGCCTGCAATTTATTGAGCATTTTCCTATGGGTAAAGGACAATGCCACACAAGCAAGTATATTCTCAAAGAAACAGACGGAAAGTGACGCCCGGAGAATCTTCTCAAGGTTCCGTTCCGTATTGATCCATTTGTTTATCTGGTCATCATAAAAATGTGAATGCAAAGGATGGTTGATTATTGCACTGATTGGCAGTTCCCTATTAAGAGTTAAACTACTTAGGACCTTAGAAGTTGCCGTGACAGCCATCAGACCGGCCAGTTCATTGACAGGATGCCCGGCTGCGTCCTTAGCCATCATGGTATGGGACGGGTCGCTGCTCCTCATGTAGCGGGCAAATGGTGAATAATAATATTTAGCATTCGGTTTAGGAGCGGGAATCAATCTGTAGAGAATATTAGCCACCTCGTTTGCACTTTTTCCTTTGAAATCTATCGTCGTTGCCTTTTTCAGCAGTTCCGTGCTCTCTTTTAGCGAAAGCGTTATTTGGGGAATATATGTAAAGAGAATTTCCGTAATCAACTTCATCAGGAAATAGACCAACAATGAAAAGATGGCATGTTGAAGATAATCCAAGTTGTTCCTCCAATCTTCTATAAAAGGTATGAATTTCTTAATATAGTCTTTAACTTCCTCCGTTTTTTGACTTATCTTATCTATGGAAACTCCTAATATCTCCTTGTATTTCAGCTCTCTCATATCCAGATACCGGTTATAGAGATACATGGCAAAGGAGCTTATGCCATTGGTCTTTCCCGCTACCTCACCAAAAGTTTCAAGTATGCCCATAATGGTAACATCCATTCTGGATAGTTCTCCGGACTTTAACCTTGCCCTTTCCGTCCGGGTATTGCAGAAATAAAATTTGTTCAACATTTCATGGAACATGTGCATGAAGGAAACCAGCATGTCCTGCCCGTCGAAGGTTCCGGAAGTCACAGGTGAAAAAAATGCCTTGGTAAAGCCTTGGGGACTGGTATTGCAGGCACGCTCAATGACTTCCGGAGAATACGGGGCATGCTTCAGAGGCTTCGAACCAAAGGGGCTGTCACGGTCCAGTATCCGCCTGATATCCTGCTCCCTGAGCACCGGTGTGAAAGGACGCCGGGATGGGTCGGACAAACGCACGGACGTATAGTCCCATATCCCGTCAGATTCTGTCCAAGTAATAATTTTGTCACTGATATGCTGCGCCATACAGATTTCAGTGTAGTTGCTGTGGGCAAAAAAGTCTTGCAGGGTATGCAGTACACCGCCCAACCGCACCATGAGTTTCTTGTTGGAAACTTCGTCAGACTGCCCGCTTCTATACCATTTATCTCGAATCTCATTCAACTCTTTATCTAAATGCTGGTATACTGTACGGTGTACTCCAAATACATTGTCACCCGTATTGTTCGAAGCGCATCGCAGGTAATTTCTGGTCCCGTATGTAGTGTCAGTTATGTTCGCTTCGGGAGCAATAGCATGGTTAAAGTTTGCACACCCGTCGATTGCCGTGTAAGCCTTGTTGTCCTCCAATCCTTTGGGGTTATCGCAATGCTCATAGCAGACACTCACTCCCAGTTCTTCTTTAAAACCGGGAATCAGCCCGTTGTCGCCATCTACGATGTCACGCCAGTTTGTGTAATCTTTACGATATATGATGCCCTCCCTGTTTTTGGGGACAAAATGGTGCAAGGTAAGAATTCGCACCACATCCACCAGGTTCTTTTTCACAAGGTCATGCGAAAAGACCGAATGTAGAATCTTCTGACCTTGATTCTTAAACAATGAGCTGGGACAGCTTGCCAATGCGGAGGACATCTCACGATTAACTTCATCTGCCAGTTAAAAAATGGCAGGCGTAATGATTTGAGAATAATCACGCAGCCAGTTGCCGCGCTCCAAATAAGACCTGTATTCAACGAAAGGAGAGTTTCCCATTTTACGCAATGCTTCTCTCTGTATATTAATATGCCCGAATCCGTGCTGTGCCGACAAGTCCTCCACTAAAAATCCTTCAAGATTACCAATATGGTCATCGGTTCCGGCTTGTCTGTCCGCCGTATATTTTTGCAGTGCATCGTAGAGTTCATCATAATTCCACTCCAGCCGGAAGTTTCCTTCCGGTGTGGATGCAGTGGCAAAGAACACGGCAGGCTCTTCATCCCAATGGATTTTGAATACATCATAACGGCTGCGGTAGGCATACCGGGCACCTTCATCCCCCTCGGCATCCTGGGATACGTTTTTATCATAAACGGAACGTAATAAATAGTCCACATGGTGACCGAACTCTTCTACCAGTGCGGCAAAAAGCTGGTGGCGGACATCATTGTATTCGATAGCTTCTCTTATGAAATTCTCTGCTACATAGATGCAGTGGGAGTCATTGTCATAGGCGGCACTGAGTGTTCCATTGTCAAGAAACTCCGGTATACGGTTACGAGGAATGTCATGGACAGTGACACATGCATCGTATCTGCCGCTCCTGAACTCTGAGCCAATAACAAGTGTCTCTCCCAAACGTGCCTGTCCGAATGCCGGAAAACTATCACACTTTTTACGACTCAACACATGAGACAGGGTGACAGGTAATCCAAGTATCAAAGAGAGCACTTTGGTAATTTTACGCTGGTCCCCACGAATCTTGTGAATGATGGGAATGATTCTCATAAACAAGGCGGCTTGTCCCAACGAAAGTTTTCTGATTATCGGCCAGTAAGCAGTGAACACATTCGTGAAATCCGGATAAACATTTTTTCTATCGACCCGGCGTTCGAGCAATTGCATCTGTACAAGCGTCCGGTCTATTTCATCCTCAAATACGGAAAAGAATTTCCGTATTTCCATCTCTTCTTTCCGATACTGCCTGACCTGATTGACCACCTTCTTTATGTCCGTGGAATCCAACAAATCAATACCCAAGAAAAACACTCCCTCCGGCAATACATCATAAAGTCCTTCCCGGTTGACATAGATACGCAAACAATCGTTTATCTCGTCATCAGGGCTATATTCCATTCTGACACTTTCTATATCTTTTCCGACTTTCATACGGGAATCACCCAAACGGGTTATCTGTATGTTGTCAGGACTGACACCTTCCTCAATTAATGTAGCTGCAATTATTTCCGCCAGATAATCCGTATCCAGCGAATTGATTGACGAAAGAGAACTTTCAATATGTGACAAACCGTTCTTTCCCATTACTAAACAATTTGAGTGAATATACGATAGTTGAAATAATCCGGTGAACGGGTGACGAGCTTAGTTCTCAGTTCGTCGATAAGCAACGGCATATCCCTTTCCGAACCAGTGCGTACAGACAAGTGAACATCAATTGATGAAATCAACCCTTCACCCGGTTTTTCACTGACCATCACTCCCGGCTTGATGTCAACAGACATCGCCAGACCGGAGAGTTCCTTGCGGCAGAAGTTTATAATATCTGCCTTTGTATAGATCCGGTCACGAGTGGTAAGAATATATTTGTATATATCAAACCGGTTGGTGGATGCCGGAATGCTTTTCCCTCCTCTTGTAGTAGTCAGGAAATAAACCTGTCGTTTATCAATACTGGAACTATTTTGAGGTAACAATCCCATACCTACGGGCAAACCGTTGGCACGTTCACAGATTGTCGTATAGTAGGATATATATAACTTATCCGCATTTCCCGGTAAATCAGCAAGCAGGTATGACAATGAACCGACAGCAGACTGGATATTATTAATGATCCGTTCCATGCTGTTCAACAGTCTGTCCATTTCCTGTATTTCATCTGAAAAAGTATCTTTCTGCAATGATGCGATGACAGCTCCCCGACCTTGTAAAAGGTCAAGCACACGGTAAAGATACTCTTTGATGTCACGGGAGTTCATACGCTCGCAACCACCATAGCGAACTGCATAGGTTGCGCCTTTTTTCTCAGAACCTCCATTAAACGGAATTTCAGTATATAACCGATTCTGTGCATCCATTACAGAGTCCACAGAGAAGAAATACTCCTGTTCGCTTGTTGTCAATGGTACGACAGCGGTCAGGTCATTGACACTTGCAATCTTCTCATTCAGCCGTTTGTTTTGTACAACAACAGCGTTGATACTGACTTTCAGTTCTTCCAAACAGTCCGGGGTAAAGTTAGAGGGAAAGTCAACCCGGAACCAGTAAAGAGGATTCAGTTCACCGGAAGACAACATATCTTCCATATAATAATATTTCAATTCTTCGGGGAAAAGCGACGCTTTTTCCTGAGAAAGAGTAATTGGAGTAGTGATACGAATAAACTGATTATTGTATATGGAAAGAATGTCCCTGTTAATCTCTTTTTCTATATCACAGATAGAAAACAGACTTTCCGGCTCATCAGTTTCTTCTTCCGGAGGAAACCCTTGCATAGCAACAAGCGGTTGTCCGTTCAAGCTCCATTTGGCATACGCCAACATGGAATAAAGGGACTGTTTTTTCTCACGGTAAGGAAGCTCGAAATAGAACGACAAATCATCCAGTTTATGTATTTCCGGAGCAAGTTGTAGCCCGATCCAGGCAGTACGGGTGAATTTACCCCTCATCTCATACGGTGCATGGTATATCAATTCTTTGGTCATCGTACTGTCCATATTGAAAATATCACCATTGCATATCATACGGCAGACATCTCCGGCATATATTTCCGTTCTACGTAAAGGATAGAAACTATATTCTTCTACTATCTGTCCTTTATTTCTGGGAATATCCGCAAAGAAACCGGAATCGGTATCTACTGTGTATTTCAACACGTCCCGTGGAAAGGCATGGATGACACTGTGAGCAGGACGCACGCTAACCAAAATGTCAGGAGTCAACATATTGGCTATTTTATCCAATATGCGGTGCTGACTGGTTTCTATATCGTGAGATAAGCCAAAGATTTCACTGGAAAGTGCTTCAAGAAGAATCTTAACCAAAGGATCAAGGTTCTCTACTTTCTTCACTCCCCAATAGTTCATTGCATGGCGATACATGCGGTTCTTGATGACTTCTTTGCTGTAATTTTGAGTACTCATAATTTTTTAATACTTTTCCGAAAAAGTTCAAACCTCTTATTTACTTATTCTCAACAAAAAATAATATACCGATCACTTTTTAGGTATCATCGAATAGGGGAAACGAATATCTATACTATCCTTCAATCTGAAACGTTCCGTTCTGATAAGACGACCTTGAGGATCGTAGTATTTCCAGCGACCAACTTTAAAATTATTCTTCAACCGACCTTTCGATTGTATTTTTGTGGTAAACTTAGCCCCCTAAAATGTTCCCATATACATTATACTTTCACACATTTTCATTCAATGCTTCTGGAGAGCCCATCAGATTGAGGTCGTTCTGGTGAGCAATAGCAGCCTGTTTCATTTGTGCCAGTGCTGGAATGGGAATTTGTCCAGTCGTTAGAAAGGTGATGCAGTTTGGGCATCCCAGAGCGCATGTTCCCTGGCTCGAATCAGTCAATGGATTAGATATTCCGTTAATGCTTGCTCCTTCATAAAAAAACATCCATTTGGTTACGGCCGGAGTACAAGGCTTCGGAAATAAAGGGTTAATATTACATGCCCCACATCCTGGTGGATAAAATACATTACCAAGGGTCATTGTTGTGGCAGTCAGCTTGCCGTTCATGTAAACACCTTTGTTGTCGTCAACTTTCAGAATGCTTGGCGCAACTCCAAATTTACACATACACATTGCTCCTTGTACTATATATTCCTTTCCCATGACTTTGTTATTTGTTGGTTATCAAATTTATGTTTATTTTTTTGTGGTAAAATCCTTCACCATGAACTTCAACCCGATATAGAAACCGGATATATTCAGGTTGCCCTTTTTCTGTATATATAATATCCAGTTCACCATATCCTGAGCATATCTTTTCGTCAATTTTTCCTATTTTCGACTTGTATTGATATCCAGTTTCATTCGATGAGGTTAGATTGAACTCAACGCTAATATGACTATTTGCAAAGGGAAATGCAGATAATTCTATATGCTGCTTTATTTTTCCCTGCTCCATTAAAAATAGCTGTATGAAGTTATTTTGACCTAATGTTTCCAAGAAAGAAACTTCAGAATAAATATTCTTAGAGGTTATATTTATATAACGCTCGACCCAATATGCATTCTTATAAGTAGCGAGTATGCTCTTACCTTCCTTACTCCATCTATTTTGTATTTCAGCAAAGTTCTTTACCTGTTTTATTTTTCCCGTTTTAAGAACTACGAGTTCTATCGGATATAGTGATTGTCCCAGTCTATACATAATTAGGTCAAAATCTTCTGGTTCATGACCATCTACAAGAACATCCGTGCTTCCTTTAAGAATGAAATTCAAGTCTTCGCCCCGATTAGGCAAAACATCCACCATTTCTATTTTTGAGAATACAGAACGCTCTCCTGAAGGTTTAATAACTTCAGAAAAGAAATTATATTTTGCTTTTATCTGTTTGAATTTATACATACTTATCCAGGTATTATTATTCTCTGATTATTATCAGTGGCAGCATGCACTCCAAATATATAGTTAGGCAAACCATTGTTGAAAGCAGATAAATGAATGTATTTTGCTCTCGCATTCAGTATTAAGTTCTCATCATTTTCATTTCGATTATCCGGTTGGATACTATTATTGCTTATATTATACAAGCCCTTTCCTGCATCAGCAAGCTCATCAATACGATTTTTGAGGCCACTAAGTTCGGGAACCACCTTATCCCAATCTTTAGTAACATCATTTTTGAATTGAATAGATGCTTTACAACTGTATTTATACATTATATTCAAAGGTATTTTTGCATAATCATTAAAAACAACTCTATGCTCGCTGCGGAGTAACCATTCTGCATCCGTACGTGAACTTTGCCCTCTAATACCTAAATTCTTATTTATTTGTTCTGCTTTAAGTACACATTTAGTTATTATTTCTTGGGGAATCCATCGTTGCTGCACTATTTCATCAAAATTCAGATAGCCCCGCCAAGACCTATCTCTCATTATATCATTCATGCATAAATTCTCTCGCACCTCAGTAGCATATCCCCCTCCAATATCAGAGTGTGCTCCCGGTAATACAATTTCTACTCCTATACTTCCCGCAGAATCTATCGTTGTTAGTGAGAAATTTCTTCTATATTCGTCAGCAGCCGTAATATGAAGTACACTCTGTACAGATGGACTTTGGGAGGGTATTGTCAACGCCAACTCACCGACATCATTGTTAAAATTAGGTTTCCCTTTCATTAATCCCGGATGAAATGATGATACAGTGTCAAACAATCCCATAAACCGGACTTTTATCTCCACATCTTTTAATTCCGGGATGGTGTCTAAATAATTTGGTTTCAAATACACACTTCTTCCTTCATCTATTGTTCCGACAATATTTATGAGGCGACTTACAAAACTTCGGGCTGCTGCCGCACCACGACTGAAGCCGAATACGTCAATAGTAATAGACTTAACAATGGTTTCTTTAGCGTTTTTATCATTAATTATATCGTTAAGTTTAATCCGTATTAATTTACAAGCACGCTCAATCTTCGCATTAATACCATTGGATGAATAACCTAATCCAGTACCTTTATATTGGTCATCACCTTTGCCAGAAGACTCCAATTTTTCATCATCGATATCCACATTTGCATTCTTCCAATCAGTTGCTAAGTCCTTGTCTTTTTTAGTTGGAACGGGAGTCTTAGTACCAATGCCTTCTAAATATATTTTATCTATTATTTCTTCTATTTCAACATCGTAGCCATCCCAGAGTTTAGCAACGTTAGTCCAGGAACCAGTATAACTGTCATCATTATTTTTATTACTACCACTGTTATATTTATTATTTTTCGTGCCATCAAAGAATACACCAATAAATATATTAATTTTATCTTTAGGTGAAGACTTTTCTTTGGGCTGTCCGATACAACATTTTCTATCTGTATAACCATTCATGATTTATTCTCCTATATATTTTTTAACCTCTTCACCCCGGTAATTCCAGTAAAACAAATGATCATCATCTTCTTTGTTCTCTGGTGTTACTTTAAAGACATGAATTTGTGTTTTCTCAAATTTACATTCTCGTTCACCAACTCTGAGGCTGATATCAAACCAATTATTGTATTTGCTGACATTAATCAAGAATTCTCCCCGAATATTAGGATTGGAGGTATTACCAAATGCTTCAGGATATTTATGTATAACCTCATACTCGTTAAAAAATAAATGCCCTGTATATACAGTATCGGCAACACTCCATGCCATTATCAGATGCTTAAGTCGTGCCATAGGATAAGGCTTTACATCATCAAGACTCCCAAACATCTCTCCATTGGAACAATAATACCCATAATCTGGGTCAAATACAGTCTGTTCATTCTCAAACTCAATCTTAATATCATACGGAAACCTCTCTGCGTAAGTATCCCATAGTCCTTTAGGAATACCATTTTTTGATAAATTTTCAATCGCTTTGGGGTAATCAGACAAGCGACCTGTACAAAAATCATCCATTGTTTTATGACGTGTTTCCACATAATCACTTAGTTCCACTGATACTTCTTCTGCTTGAAGCGTATAATCCAAACGGACATAACGATGAGAACCATCAAGGTACAGCCATATTTTTCCTTCAGGCAAAAGTGTTATGACGAAATTGTTATATCTGAAACGTTGCTTTTCCTTAACGCCATAGTATCCCTCTCGAAACAACTCCAATATTCGGTATTGCAAATCCTCTGAAAACTTTACGTTTGCTTTGTAGAATTTCTTCTCGGTATATGAGGCCCACAAAATATCAAGGCTATTAGGAATAGGCAATCCACGTTCTATGTCGAATGCATTTAAATCAACACCACCTGCACCTCTTCTTCCAATTCCCAATCTTGGAAACGACCCTAAAACCGGAATACTTTCACCCTTATCCCCGAAACCTACCTTGCAACTAAGAAGTTCAACCGGATAATTACGTGGAGTACTAACAGACGGACTCCAAGAAAAAACTGTTCTCATACCTTTTTTAGTTTTACCTTTACACGATTGGAAATTAAATCCCAGTAGTGCCAATAGTGTATATATCATAATCGTTCTCATATTTATCCCTTGGCTATATCAACTTTCACCTTGCTCTTGATATACATATTTTTTTCTGAGGCTATAATCATTTTTCCACTCGCTTCAATATTTGCATCAGCATTTGTATGGACACTGAGATTCTTTGCCACAGTCAAGTTATGCTTGCCACTAATTTTACATACGGATGTACCACCGATAATGGTAGTAGAATCTTTCTCCATAGTTGCAATTGAGTTTCCTTTGACTATAAAATTTGATTTGCCTCCCACTAACATATTAAAATCTTTGCCAACAGTAACGGTCATATTTTCTGATGCATCAATATTGACATTCTTTGTAGTCACATTCACCTCTTCTTCCGAGGTAATAGCTATCTTCATACCTGTTATTTCCTATTATCGCTTTCCTGCTCGGAGGCGTAGTATTCCTTATTGCAAAAAAGAATAAGCTGATGGGAAACAGAAAGCTGATCACTTATGTTCTGGTAACTATCCTGATTCTTATCCTTCCGGCTTTGACCGGATTTTTACAACAGTATTTTATTCCGTACATCTACATAGCCCTACAGCTATTGTATTTATTGCTGGGTTATTATCATCTGAAAGCGATAGACCTGTTTTTGCCTGATTTTATGCAGAAACCTTTCAAATATGAGATTATATTTACTGTAGTGCTCTGTATTATGGGAATGGCATTTTTCTCTTTGGTATTCAACTTATGCAGTGAACTTCAATACGGTTGGTGGGCTTCGACCTGTGTAGTGCCATTCATCTTCATTTCCCTGTTCAGGAAAACATACCGTACGTACCTGGATATACCATTGGAAATTTATAAGATATGGGAATACTCAGATGACAGGAATGTAGCAGATTATAGCAGTATAGATGCATCGGAACTAATATTGGTGAATATCGAATTGTTCAAGCAGATTGGGGACCCTATCCCGTTCCATTTGTCGGTACAGGCTTCCGATACAATGATATTCGGAAACTGGTTCCAACGATGCATAAAGGATCACAGCCGGAAATATCCTATGAGTAGAATTCATTATAATGATAATGAAATACCATACGGATGGATATTTTATACCAAACCATCTTTCTTCATGCCAAGAAAATATATTGATCCTGACCTGTCATTCACAGACAATAAAATAAAAGGAGGATACACCATAATTGCCAAACGAGTAAGAAAAGAAAAGGTATTTAGCTAAAAAGAAAAAAACATTATAATATTATGGAAAATAAAACATTCAACCTGGTTAACTGGGAAGAAGGCATGAGTCTTACTCCCAATTCTTTCAAAATGACTGAGAATTATTTCATCAACGGACAGTGCCTCGGACAAGAGATACACATCACAAACTTTAATTATGGTCTTCTCAAACCATCGAGAAACAATCATCAGTCTATGTGTGAGATAGAAGTAAGTCATTCTGTTACAGATACGATAGAAGTCAGACTGGTACGCTGTCACGGGATAACAACAGGCGGATTTATCATCAATTATGAACCTAACCCGATGGAATACCTAAGCTACAAGGTTCCGGCTGGAGAACTGACAAATGGTTCTTTATCCCGCACTTCTTATTTGAATGTCATTTTCTCGGTAAATCCTTATAACCGTATTCCGACAGGTGAACTGGACAATGAAGTTCTTCCCCCACGATATCCGGAAGTTCGCCCGGAATATAAATTGTATACACTTCCAGTAGAACAAATGCAGAATGGACTTGATCCTTATAGTCTGATAGTGGGACGCATACGTAAGGATGGTGACCGCTATGAAATAGATTACAACTATATTCCACCATGTATGACAATGTTAAGCGACCCTGATCTGACACGCTACTACGGGCGCTTTGGTGTATTCTTCAACAATATAGAAAAAGCTTCTAAGGACATTGTAGCAAAGGTTGTAAACCGTTCCGACTCATCGACAATGGCCCTCAATATAGCTGAAATCTGTAAGAATATCTTGCAATATTCAGCGACTTCGTATTTCGGTTATAGAAATACGGGGGCATATTGGGCTCCCATACAGGTAATCGGATGTTTCTCAAACCTTGCACACCTGTGCTTCAATACACTTAATTTCATGGAGAAAACTGAAAAAGAGGATGTGCTCAAATATTTTTACGAATGGAGCGACACTACTCCTGCCCAATTTGAAAGCATACTTTCCGAAGCGATTGAAATCAAATATGAACATGATGAAATACGCAGTATGATGCTTATAATTGAGGGATTCCTAAGCAATTTCTCTGAATTGTGGATGATGCTAAGTTCTTTGGAATATATCGGTAAGCATAAAGAAAATATTGTAGTCGGTGAACGAATACAACGCCATGAGAGTGCGACCCGGTCAGACTGGAATTTATTAGACTGACCATATAATAATCATTTAAACGAAATAGTATGAAACCTCTAAATAATAATACAGTAAGGAAAGGATACTTGAGATTCTCCGGTTTTCTGATTATCTGTGTGGCTGTCTCGGTATTCTGTTTCTATTCCTATATGAAAACCGCTTCAACGGAGGTCAAAATGATTATGGCCAAAACAGTAGAATACGACAATATTTATTCCGCCGAACTAAATATGGTTGTAGCAGTGGATTCTATCTACCAATACATGTCACTCATGAACAGTTCTCCGAAAATCAATGACCTTCTGCTGCAAAGTGTGGTCAGCAACCGGAAGATGCAGTTGCAGAACCAAATCAATGCGTTAGACGAAAAGGATTTTCTGCTATACAAAAAGCTGGCAGGAAATATCAATGTTTTTCTAGGCGTGAAGGATTCTATCCGGCTGGCAGAAAAAGAGGAAAGTATAGTACGGGAGGATTTGATGAGATGCGTAAAAGAGAACAGGGAGATATCAAGAAAACTAAAAGTTGGAGGAATTACTTATGAGAGAAAATGAACAACTTTCACAGAACAGGGCTACAATAAACCAACGTGAAAAAACAATCGGATTTGCGTATGTTCTGCTATTATTCCTTGCTGTGTCCATCTGCTGCTGTATGATTATCTTCTGGACAAATTCAGATTTTGACACTACCCGGCAAAAAGATATGGTACTGGTAAAAGTTGAGAAAATCAGGAAATTCCAGGAGTTGCAAAAGGAAAACAAACCTATAGTGGATTCCCTATACAATAGAATATCCAAGCTCACACCAGGTATCAACGCACAATATGAAGAGGAAGATATCAAGTATCTGCTAAACGATCTGAAGAACACATACCAAAACAATGGCTGGGACAACCGGTATAAAGTGTTCATGCACGTAGCCGATTTTTATCAAATGTGGCTGACGGACAGAAAGGAGTTGTGGAGCAAACGAGAGAATATCAGTACTTTCAAAAGAAATCTGGAAGAGTGTGAAATCGGTCTGGAAAGCAAAAAACAAGATTGGCGTTCAGTATTAAAAAAATAATTTGTCATGGGAAAAATTAATAACAGGAAATCCTTTATTATAATAGGAGCCGTCGTACTATGTATTTTCATAGCATACTTAATCAGCCTTTCTCTGAGAGAAAAGACGGTAATTGCCTATATCACTCCCTCAGATATAGAGGTGGGAGATGCGATTCAATATACCGACAGTACCAAGCGGGCGGATATGTGGCTATGGGAATTTGGAAACGGAGATGCTTCGGAAGAACGAACAGGCAGCTACCGGTTCACTCAAAGCGGGAAATATCAAGTACGGTTGACTGTAGACAGAAAATATGAAAAGAAATTCATAGTCAATGTACGGGAGAAAAACAATGATAAGACAGACGAGGAATTGATTAAAATCGAAGCTCCGGACTTTGCCTTGCAGGATGAAATTATCTCCTTTCACGGTATTGGTGATTCCAAAGAATGGAGATGGCAGTTCGGAGAAACAGGAATGGTGGATTCACGGGAGAAAAACCCACTATATGCCTATATGGAACCCGGTGTTTATGAAATTCTGCTGACAACTGAAGATACCCATTACCCGATACGACATACCATACAAATCGAGCCGAATTATCAAAAGAATGATTCTACCGATGTACTTACTCTCGTAGGAAACGATATCAGGGAAAGATTACAGGCTATCGTAGATGGGAAACCATTTAACCTTAACTATAATTATGTACTCAATACTTATCTGTGCGACAACCCGGATGTTGTCGTAACGGTCAATGGTGACAAACATAATGATTTTTACTCCTATTGCCAAGGCTTAAAAATTATTGGAAGAAAAAAACTGATTATCGAAGAGGTTGTTGTGGATATCGGGAACAGCAATACAGATGAATGTATCAAAAAACTGCTAGTCACGCAATCTGAAAAATATATATCAAAATAACCTGTATCATGAAGACAACTAAAAGGATGTGGAACGGAACATTTACACTACTTTGCACCGGAATGGCTATCATGACTTCCTGTGCTCCGATAAACCGATTCACAAGAATAAAGCAAGTGCCCCGTGAATATATCATGAACTACTGTGGCGGTGAAATAAAAGCTCCAAGTTCCTTACAGATAAAAAATAACCCGTGGATTGTTTTTTCCGACCAGTTGGGAAATATGAGCTACCAAAGCGCCACAGGGAAAAATGAAATGAAAGAACTACAGTTTATGGATGCCTTTTTAGTGGTGGGGAAAAAGGGAAACTGGTTAAAAGTCATAAAATACGACCCGACACAAATAAAAAGCCACGGGCGAAGGCTGGGCAACCATAAATCAGCAATCTATTATGGATGGGTTCATAAATCAGACCTGCTGCTAACCAGAAGTTCCGTAACGGATCTTGCTACGGGATTGAAAAATAAACAAATTACCGTATTCTCCGATACTGTTCCGCTGAAAGTTCCAGAGAAATACTTGATAAATGATTCCCTACTGACATTTAAAAATACGGATCTCAGCAAGCCATATACTCAAATACCCATGCACCAGCTTGTTTTCCCACTAAAACAATCAGAGGATAGAAGCAAAACACTGGTTGCCAAAAAGTCTTTTATTTCACCTGATAGTCTGGATACGGAGATATGTGGCTGGGTAAGTAATGCAGTAATAAAGAATATTGGACAACAACTGCATGTTGATGTACGAAGTCTGCCGGACAGTACGTTATGGTTCAAGAATAAGGCCGAAACAGATACGTTAAATTTCAGACGGGCACAACTGATCCCCAGCCGAGAACTGGCACAGATAGCACGTCCACTGGCATATAGTCCGGTAACATCCTATTGCCAAATGGATACTGTTATCCGTTTTAAAACAGGAGCATTCATGCCGGTGATAGACAAACAGGAGAATTTTGTAGTGAACGTAAACGGTAATCGTATCTATTACAATCAGTTCAAGGAAATAGAAAAAGATCTGCAAAAAATCAATGTCGTATTTGTTGTAGAAGGTAATGAACTGGCTGTAAAACAATTCCCGGAAGTAGTCAATGTTATACAGGGATTACAACCCTTATTTGCCAACCCTAATGACGGTTTCGATTATAAATTCGGTTCCGTACTGGCTTTCAACGAGAAAGGGAATAGTGAAAATCCGAAAGTACATCTGACAAAAGACTATATGAAAGTGCTGAACTTTTTGTCTGCCAAAAGCAATAATGCAAAACAACTGGTTGCCACTGGCGGGAAAGGAAGCTGGAGTACTCTGAGAACTGCTGTCAATCTATTTAAAGACCACAAAAAAGAAAGTAACCTAATTATCCTTATCGGTGAAACCGGAAACAATAGTGAATGGGCTGATTCAACTCTGGTTAACCGTATGGCCGAATATAATTGCAGAATATTGGGATTTCAACTTTTTGGTGGAAATCCGGACAAGTTCAATAACTTCGTTCTGCAAGTAGAAAATATGATTGATAACTATGCGGTTAAAATCAGTCGCCAGAAAAGAGAAATCATCGTATATGCAGATCAACTGCGTAAATATCATGAATACAGAGAAGTCAATAAAAATGTTTATTGTTTGGACTTTCCCAACAGAAGCATGACACAAGGATGGGTGGTCTTTCCTCAAAAACAGGAGAATTTACCTCTTGAAGGGCTGGCATCATCAGTAGATACCCTGTTACAACAAGTAAAGGAAGATAACAGATTGCTAACGCAAAGTTTGTATAAGGCATTTAACGAAATAGGCAACTTCCGCAACAGAGAGGATTCGACATTAGTTGACTATTTCCAAATGCAACCATCAGGGATTAAATCTTTGCCAGAAGCATTAAGAAACGCTGAACCGGAATGGTATCTGCCCGCACAACCGGTCGTGTTACATGATTCAGTATCACACTTGCTGGAATACCGATTACTTGTGACGGAAGCTGAATTTAAGAGAATACGCAATTTTATAAATGCCCTCTCTCAATATGAAGTGGATTATAAATATGAAGCGCAGAAAAAAGAAAAAGAGAAAAAGAGAAAAATTTGCGACTGTCCGGAAGACGAGGTAGTGCTCAAAGATACAAGGTTATCTGCTGCCGAGATGAAAGATAGTCACGAGTATGCTTCTACAAAAAAAGTAAGAGCCAATCTCTTTGCTCTTTATTATACGTATATAAACAATGGTAAACTGTGTAGAGTCAAGTATAAGAAACTAAAGAAAATGAGTATGGCCGAAGCGCAAAGGCTTATTACTACTTGTCCAACGGACAACCCATTTTTAAAAGCCTTTACGGTAAACGACCTGAAGAGAAAGAAACACTTGGTGGATGAAACACTGGATATGCTTGTGGAATATTTTAAATCTAAAAAGTCTGCATGGGAAGAGGCTGCCGGAAAGGGATTCACTTCCAACGGACAAACATATTACTGGATCAGCAAGGATATGCTACCATAAAAATATAGATATATAAATCTAATACAAAACGATATGAAAGAAGACTTTTTTATCTCCATTATGCAGAAATATGGAATTGAAGATAAGGTAGTTATACAAAAAGCTTATCAAGATATTCTGCATAATATAACACAGGAACAGCAAATAGCAAAAGAATGCAAGTCCAATCTAGAAAAAATGATTGGTAAACTAAGCAGGGATATTCTAAATTTCCAATATGTTGTTAGTAAGCCTATTTTCTTATACAAAAATTGTCTGGAAAGTAAGTGCAAACAGAATCAGGATATTTATCTATGGCAGTTCATTGATAATATCAATATGTATGCTTCATTTCTGGAAAGCCGGATGAACGGAGCTTTTCGCATAAAAATTGTAGGTAATGATATAAAAATAAGTCTGATTAAGGAAAGAAAGAAAATGGCAAGTATAGCGGCAGATGCTATAAATAACAGTATTTGTTGTGATGTGAAATATGATGCAATTACCGGATATTTTACCATAACCACCAATATTACAGATGGTAGATTTTTTGAACGGCAGGGCATCAGTTATTATCCAAGAGAAGCCGAGGCCAGAAAAGCTGTCTTTTCAGGTGTGATGAAAGATAAGAAAATTAAATTCAATCTAACAATAGGCAAAGAAGAAATACTGACGGATTTTGACATATTGATGGAACAAAAGAATGAAGAAACAGGTATAAGTCAGATTTTACGTGCCTCTGTTAATAAAGCTAATAAAACTTATAATGGTAAACAATAGCTATAAGTGAAACAAAGTTATACCTTGTGACGAAACAACATACAACTGTAATTTTCTGCTGAAGAAATAAAAACGGAGCAAGACCTTCAACAATATGTATATGGAGATGGTGTACTTCGTGTTCTGTAAAGAAGGCGAGGTACATCTTATCAACAACCTGTTTAGAGAAGAAGTGCTGTATGATGTAAGTTCATGTTTATTCCCCATATGGCTGATTACCAGAACGAGAGTTTAGACGATCGTACCTTCTACCGTAACGACAAGATACAAAAGAAGGTGGAAAAGCTCAAACATAATCTCAATACCAGGTTGCTAGAGAATATGCAGTAAAATCGACGACAGGAAAGATGACCCGGTGGATTTCCACTCATGGATGTAGAGCATATTTTGCAGATAAATGTCATTATTAGGACTTCTTCTTTTTTACTTGATATTCTAAATGTCAAATATCAAAATATTCCAATGATAAATTCCGATTATTACTATGGCTGTAGTACCAGACTTCTAATTTGCTCAATAGTCTTTTTCTAAATATTTGTTCTCATCCAGTGCTTTGAGCATATACCGATGAATACGTCTAATGGATTTAATTACATAGCGAAGATTTGGTAGAAGCACAAAAACCTGCCGAATATTTATATTGTAAACGTGAATTTTACAAAAATTGTCCAATATAAAATTGTTTTTTCTGCTTTCAGAATATTTTCCAGATTCGTCATTGGAAACATTCTACAAAAGTGGATCCCAGAATTTATGAAAGGCGGGAAAATCCGGAAAATCGTAGATGAGCTGACTGATATGCTGTTCCCGACAGGCATGAAAATGGGAATAAGGCTCAAAGGCATATGCACCAAAGGGCGCCCCTCCGACCGGAACAATCCCTAAAAAAGGATTTATCTTGGCACCAGCTCCCATTTGGAATAGCAATAGACACAAAATGAAGAAAGAGCTTGGACAAATGCGAATATTTCCTTAAATTTGCTCATTCTATTCCACAAATACCAATTTGTAGCAACCATGATTAAAAATTTATATCTAAATAATTTCACATGCTTTGAAGAGGGCAGCCTTGCTTTCTGCAAAGGTATCAATGTCTTTATAGGCCGTAACGGTACGGGAAAAACCCATATAATGAAATGCCTTGCGGCTTCCATGAAGGCCAACTCGCTTTTCGAACAGTCAACTTCCAAGACAAAAGACAAATTCGGAGACCTACTTACAGAAAAGCTGCTTGGATATTTCAAGCCTGATACGTTAGGACACCTTGTATACAAATACGGTTCCGGCTCTGCTTCTGTAAAAATAACACTGGATTCCGGTGAACTTGCCTGCACTTTCGGTGAAAAGGCATCGCTGGCAAAATCCGACAACAACACTTATATAGACCAACCACATTTCATATATATCCCTCCGAGAGAAATGTTTTCATTGTTCGAAGGCTTCATAAGCCTGTATGAAAAAAGGGAGATTTCATTTGATGAGACCTATCTTGATCTGGCAAAGGCCATGGATGCGGCACCATTGAAAAAGGAGGCTCTGAAAGAGGTCATGGATATGCTTGCCCCTGTTCTGAAAAAGTGGAACATAAATGTCGTGAGAAAAGGAAACCGCTTTTATGTAATCGATGATGGAAAAGAATATGAAGCGCATCTGGTAGCGGAAGGACTGCGAAAGATGGCTACCATCTTGTATCTTTGCATTAATGGTGAACTGAAACCGGAAAGCATCCTGTTTTGGGATGAGCCAGAATCAAACATGAACCCCGCCTTGATTTCAATCATAACAGACCTCCTTTTAGAACTGGCGAAAAAATACAAGGTACAGATATTTGTATCCACACATGACTATCTGCTGTCACACAAGCTGTCCATGATGGCGGAATACGCACCGGAAGAAAGCCCTGAGATACGTTTCTTCAGCCTATACAAAACAGAGCACAAGGTAGAAGCAGAGGTGGCTGATAAGCTAGTGAACGTAGACCATAATCCGATATTAAAAGAATATTCGGCATTTTTTGATTTGGAAAACGACTATATGAACAGATACAATGAAAGAGTTTAATGAAAGCGGACTTCTGTTCAGATTCAGCAATCAATGGGAAGTGTATCAACTGGACAAAGAAGCTGATTACCGGGAAAAAATCTGCAAAAAGGTTCCTGAAACAAAAAGCATAGACTTTGTCGGATTCAATGAAAGCAAGAACATTCTACTCTTTATAGAAGTAAAATCTTTCAGAGGATACGGCGACCGTACAAACATACAGCGCCTGACAGGTGAAAACGATGACATCACAGTCGAAGTGGCCCAAAAGGTCAGGGACTCGCTGGCCGCTATAATAGGAGGCGCAAGACATTCGACAAACCTGCCCGACGAATGGAAAAAATATATAGACCACCTGAATAAGGAAAAACCCCTAAAAGTAATAGCCTGGGTAGAGTTGGACGTTTCAACGGAAAACCTTCTGAAACGGGCTAATTTCAATATAGGTACCCGAAGAAATGCACTGAGAAAACGCCTTACGTGGCTTACTTCAGACATACAGATTCTGAATACCAAAAGCTACAATAACGAACTGGAAGGCATGGAAGTCTCAGTAGTTAACTGACCATTCTGAAACGAAGTCATCCATAAAGGCGGCTTCGTTTCAGTCTTTTTAATTCTCCATACAATTCACTTCCATCGTTCTCTTATCGATAAAAGTCCAATACCGGTATTACCGACAACTTATCCAATGCCGTAACAATCTCCATAACGAGCCTTTTATCATCCAAATCTGCCGGTTCCGTCAAATTGACTTTAACACTGTTCCAAACATCAGCCAATTGCTGAAAGACAACCTTATAATGCTGCCATACATCTGAAGGACTCCAATTCTGAAGGAACTCTAGCGCACCGTTTTCCGGTGTAGCACCAATAACGGTATGAAACAACATTTCAGGGGAAGGACGATAGCGATACATAAATGCTGGGGATTCGGTGGAATCCTTAAACTTCAGAATCATGCATTCACACATCCTGTATAATTGTTCCTTATTGATTTCCTGCCTACAAAACATGAGGCAAAAAGCAAATGTTTCGGCATACCGTTCAAAAAGCTCCACTCCTATTTCATCAGGGGCTTCATATGGTAATTCCCGAATACTAAGATTGTTGCAAGCGACATCTATATAATATCGTATGTAATCCATTTTATGCTCCATGTTACCGACTTAAAAATAACCTATTTCAAAAACTTTCACAACAGGATTGTGCTCCATAAAACCGCACTGTAACCCTAATACAAAATAGTCTTTTCCAATGCCCTTATTATAAAAACATACCGGAAGATGCAACATTATAACGTTGGGTGAAAAATAGTACGAATAACTTATCTCTCCCAACTTTTCTTCATCCAAAGGCAATATTTTGGAATTTCCAATATAGGACTCTATTTCGTCCTGTAGTCTTATGGCATCCAATGCCCCATTCTTGTGGCAGAATATATCTATCCGGTCATATTCCCTCTTGGAAATATAATGGACAAGTTCCCTTATCAAAGGGATAAAAGCATTAAGCACGTTGTCATTAGCACACATAACATTCATTTTTTAGTTTTTGGCAAAGATAAGCCATTCAACAGACACAATATTTACGATTTCTGACATTAATTTACTGATTTCTGATCAAAATTACATAATATTTTAAAAGAATACAAGCATCCACTACTCTTGACAATTCATAATAACCATAAAGGTCAAGTCCCCCCTGCTTTCTTAGTCATTATATATAGCTGAATATGTCATGACAGCAACAGCATGGATGAGAAAGACACCTATATGTCGCTTCTCCAGAACCATGCTAATGAGCTATTTATTGAGCATAAGGACTTTGCTGTAGTGTACAACGGAAGTGTAGGCAGAACCTATGAGGTGATTCAGAATTCACGGAACAGGAAGTAGGAACCACATCACGCGCTACGGCATCGACCGTGTCAGCAACACTGCTAGGGAGGTGGCCAAGGACATGGCTACTGAAGGGTTTACAACTATGACACAGCAAAAAAATCCAGTCTTCGAGATGCCGAACAGTAAAGTACTAATAGTAAGGGGGCTATCTCAAAATAAACTTGAGATGGCCTTTTTTTTGGGGGGGTATTTCAGATTGAGATTATTTGTATTGTCTTCTCCATCTGTCTGATTTTGAGATTTGTACTTCTTCTCTTCTGGAATTGCGACCTCGGAGCAATGTCTCTGCCCTTCTCTGAAGGGCGCAGTTTCTGTCGGACAAAACAATTTTTGTCTGACGGAAACACAACTTGCCCTGTTCGTTTGAACAGAGAATCCTCATAAATTCGGATTACCGTGCGGCGTGAGCTGTGTACCGTGAACCGATTAAGGAGGAATGTATTCCGACAGTGCAAAACTACTCCGGTTTTATTCATTATGGAAATAGGATTATATGACTTATAATGACGGGTAATGCCATATGATGACAATCCGGTTTAAAGACGGTGACGAAATCGGATGATTTTTCTACTTTTGGACATCTGACAAGGATATGTCGGTCCGTCAGGATACTGTGACAGTCTGGTTTTAGCAGTATGCTATATCCTTATATCCCTGTATTCCTATTTCTTTATGTTCTTATGTTCCTGTGTTGAGGAAACGGCATGTCAATATGTTAACATGTCAAGATTGGAACAGCATAGTATGGTGAAAGAAAAAAAGGTTATTGTTACCGGATAGGGTGATGTCAGGGTATCGGTGGAATACGGGCATAGGCTGTCATTCCGTTACCCGGTTCAGATGTTGTTGCCTTGTTCCCTGAACGGCAGGGTGTTTCCGGACCACAAGGCAATCCGCCATTACTGTAGCAAGCGGACGTGGTGTCCGGATAAGGATATGTTATTGGAAAGTGAGGGAGACTGGACGATAAGGATAAATCCGGTCCGGGCAGTTTTTGAGCTTTCTCCCATGAGAAAAGGAGTATCCGACCTTGCCTGCGGATACCCCTTATACATCGGTTCTTTAGTCCGTTTATTATCTGAGAATGGGATTGGAAAGCAGTATCTTGTAATAGACGACTCCTCCTACTTCCATCGGTGTCTTTGCCATCATGAACTGTACGCTTTTTCTTTCCACCCTTGCCTGCTGCATGAGCCTGTGTACGATGAACCCCGCCGAAAACCTTGCACACCGTTTGTCTTTCCATACGATGAAGCCTTCGTTGTCGTCAGCCCGGCAAATGTACCAGTCGCCCGTCTCGTCGTCATGGGCGAAGTTCACCCTTCCGCCGCCGAGTATTCCCAGCTCAATTGACATCGTTTTAGACAGATAGACGGTTCCCCTGCTGTCCAGGTTGATAGTCCGCTTGCCCTTGTATGTGACTTCCTGCGGACGGGAGTTCTCCTTGTTGTATACTATCAGTGCCATAACTTCCTTACTTTCCGGTTAAACAATTTTTCAAAACATCAATACATGAAACTTTCTACCGCCAGCATCTGGCTTCTCCATGCGAAACTACCGTGAGTGCGTACTGCATCCATAATCCTACATACCTTTTGGGAAATGGCCGCTGCCGATATGCCCATGCATTCCGCCAGTGCCTTGAATGAGAATTGTGCCTCATAGAACCTGAGCATGAACATGCGGTATTCTTCGTATGGGAATTTCTGGCGTATGAAACGCAGGATGTCCTTCACCAGCCTTTCGCAGCCGTTCAGGTCGTCTTCCGATATGAATTTCGCCTCCTCACCGCATCTGAGGAAGAAGTCGTCTTCGGGATGTGTGTACCTGTTCTCCTTCCTGATTTTCACCAGTGCCGCCTTCCTGTAGCATCCGATGAAATACGCCTCATAGTCCGTTATGTCTTTTCCCGGTGCCATCACCTGCTTTCTTACGAACAGATAGGTGTCGTGGAAATTGTCCTCGTCCAGCATGCTGTATTTCCGGAGTGAGGTTCTCAACCTGTTATAGGATTTCGTGAACCATTCGTTGAACATTCTTTCCTTTTCCGTGCTCTTGTCTGCCATAGCCTTATAATTTTTTGAGTTATACATCGCCTACGTTGGTAGGCATTCTTATTTCTTGTGCTTTTTTTCAGTTTGTTTTTCGGCGGTCTCCGGCAAGGCTTGCCGTGAAAAAATACGCTCACGCGTCAGCGTGAGGAAGATTTTTTCACGAGCAACCGGCCCTTGGGCCGCCTTGCGGGACCGTCCTGAAAAACAACTATTTTTGCCGCAAGAAATGAGGATGACAGATAATATATGATTCATTATGGTTTACCTAATCCTATTTATTTTACTTATTGTTTGGTTAATTAGAAAAAATGACCTATCTTTGTACCCGTTAAGCGAAACAAATAGTTGTAAAATGATGAAATAAGATAAGTTCTTAAACGTGGGACTTTAATTAGAAAACGCTAGCAAATCATTGATTACCAATAGGTATGAAATATAGTTCGACACCCTGAGGGTGTACAAATTCCGAGTTGCAATGAAAAAAAAATGCACTCTTAGCTCAGTTGGTAGAGCAACTGACTCTTAATC
>UMII01006805.1_pt1 | contig 34152 bp, 36 predicted proteins | sample 1965731 | NCBI WGS metagenome assembly UMII01 (sample SAMEA4836118, study PRJEB28245) | human gut metagenome | biome: gut microbiome; material: fecal sample | place: Denmark | collected 2008
AAGAAACTAAAGTTAATTTTCTGTTGCCCTAATTCAAAAAAATTATTATAATAATTATTAGTTATCTGAATCCTATAATATAAGTAGGTTGAAAAACGCTATCATTTATGTTTTCTGGAGGTGTTTGTATGATTAGTTTTATTATTTGTTTAGCGTTACTTATTGGCGGATATTTTGTTTATGGAAAGGTAGTTGAGAACACATTCGCACCTGACGACAGAGAAACTCCTGCTGTCAGAATCAATGACGGAGTAGATTATGTCGTTATGCCGCAATGGAAGTTATTCCTTGTGCAATTACTTAACATTGCCGGTCTTGGACCTATTTTTGGTGCCATGCAGGGTGCTTTATGGGGACCGGTCGTATTCCTTTGGATTACATTCGGTACAATTTTTGCCGGAGGTGTGCATGATTATTTCTCCGGTATGCTTTCTGAACGAAATGACGGAGCATCGATTTCTGAGGTATGTGGAATCTATCTTGGAAATGTTATGAAAAATGTTATGCGTGTATTCAGTGTAGTACTTCTTGTCATGGTTGGTACTGTATTTGCAGTAGGTCCTGCCGGCTTGATCGTCACTTTGCTTGGGAACAAAGGTATCACCGGACTTCTTGCAAATCCTGAATTCTGGCTTTGGATTATTTTGTTATATTATTTTATCGCGACCTTTATTTCTATTGATAAGATTATCGGACGCATCTACCCGCTTTTTGGTATCTGTCTGATCATCATGGCTCTTGGTGTTATCATCGGTATCTTCACAAATCCGAATTATACAATTCCGGAAATCTGGAGCCACTTTACAAATATGCATCCTGACGGAAAACCAATCTGGAGCTTCATGTTTATCACCGTAGCATGTGGAGCTATTTCTGGTTTCCATTCTACACAGTCCCCTCTGATGGCTCGTTGTATGAAATCTGAGAAACAGGGACATTTCGTATTCTACGGCGCAATGGTAGCAGAAGGTGTGATTGCACTGATCTGGGCAGCCGCAGGATGTGCACTTTACAAAGTGACAGGTGGTCTCAACACAGGTTTAAGCGAAGTTCTTGCTAACGGTCAGTCAGCCGCTATCTACGATGTGTGTATTAAGACAATGGGAAGCATCGGTGTAGCATTGGCAATGATCGGTGTTATCGTATGCCCGATCACTTCCGGAGACACCGCATTCAGAAGTGCCCGTCTTGTACTTGCAGACTGGTTCAAGATCAATCAGAATAAAATGCAGAAACGATTGATTCTCTGTGTACCGCTTCTGGCAGTCGGTGCTTTTGTAGGACATCTTGATTATGCCATTGTATGGAGATATTTCAGTTGGACAAACCAGACTTTAGCAATGATCGTTTTGTGGACAGCAAGTATGTATCTGTTCCGCGAGAAGAAGAATTACTGGATCACAGCAGTTCCTGCAACATTTATGAGCGCCGTTTCCATGACCTATTTCTTCTGTGCAGATGAATGTCTGGGATTCTCTACAGCAGTTGCTTATCCTGTAGGAATTATCCTGGCAGCATTGTTCCTTGGAATCTTTATCTGGGCAACAAGAAAACCTGCCAGAAAACAGGCTTAAGACTATAGGACTGTGAAAAACAGACAGACATCATGTTTTTCACAGTTCTTTTAAAATATACAAATGAAATGAGATGATATTATGTTTAAACCACAACGACTTGGAACTGTAACAATCCCGGATGCTGAATTAACCACTGACAAAAAAAACTGCAAAAAAATAGGTCCTTGCGGTGTTGGGAAAAAAGCAATTTATTTAAACAGTTTTTATTTTGACAGACGTTATTACATACCAATTTCTTCCATAGAAAGAATCTTTAAAAGAATTGCCATGAGCAAAGGTGGTTTTACAGGAAAAGGAGCATTTGGAACGTTATCCTATCTCGTAGTTGTATATGAAAATGGAAAAGAAAAACAATGTAACTTCAAACATGAAGAAGATGTGGATCGTCTTTTGGCTTATATTGAAGAAAGATTTCCTCAGATTCCGCTGCACAGTATAGAAGCCGAGCGAAAACTGGAAGAAAAAAGAAAATGGCTGGAAGAAAAGCAGCGCGAACGCATTCTTCCGGAAGAAATCAAAAAGCGGCTTACCAAACTTGAACGCGCAGAAAATTATCTTAAAAAGCAATCCGATTACTACATGGATCTGAGCCTGTCGGCGAAGAAAAAGAGAACCTATGATAGAAGCAATCCCGCTTATAAATGGGTCGCTCTTGCTGTTGTAATATTGGGCATCGGAGCATTCCTTTATGGAATCTACTCCCTTCTGACTCATGCCGGATTCGGTATGTATTTCCTGTTATTTGGATTGGCAGCAATTTTTCTGTTCGCCGGAGCAAATGTATTGCCGACTTCTAAAAACAATAAAAAATATATCGAAAACCAACTGGAACGATCCATTCAGCAAATGGAAACATACATCCAAAAATATCCGGACTTTCCGGTTCCTGCATATTATGCACATCCAATCGTGTTAAAAAGAATGCAGGATATTATGAAAGAAGGTCGTGCAGAGACAATTCCTGAAGCTCTAAAGTTTTTAAAGGAAGATTTGAAAGCATTGAATTCTAACGTCGTAGTCGAAAAAGAAGAGTATGATGAAATCGTTACGATCAAACCAATGTTCCTGGTAATGGATTATAAATAGTCTCATCTGATTTTTGCCCTCTCAATAAAGAAGGGGCTGTTCTTAATAAGTCCCATTTCTATAAATATCGGATACAGGTAGCTTGCGCCGAAGCATTTCAGTTTTTTAGGTCCTGCTACCTTTCCACTTAATTCTATGATTTTTTCAAGTGCCAAATCCACGGACGCTTTCGTTATGGATTTCGTCTTTCTTGACACAAACATTTCATTTCCACGGATTTGATATGTATACTCCAGTCCCTTCACGGTACGAAAGGTCTGACTCTGTAGCAAGACTAATTCGTTCCATAGATAATCCTGCGCTTTTTCTCGTTCTGTCTCCTGAAAGATCCGCTCTCTAAGCTCCATAACATTTACCGGACCATAATTGTCAGCACAAGGTTCGTTACCCATAGAATTATAGAAAGTACAATTGCAACTATACAGAAGTTGCGCCCGGCTTTTGCCCGTCCTTTTAATGCGGACTGCATGCCTATGCGTGCTCTACTGTAGCCAAGTATTGCAAGGATAATAGAAATCAATGGTGATAAAAAGCTGATACCAAATGCCAGAATTCCGAACACAAGTGCCATCGTTGCTGCGCTGGAATTATCCACGGTCTTCACCTGAACCGGCTGTGGTTTTGACTGTCCATTTGCCCCATTCATGCCCTGCTTTGCTGCCATCTCATTCATACCGGCCTCAGGAATCGCCTGCTTTAACACATGAAAAAGCTGCTCAAGCCCCTCTCTATATGGCTTTTTCTGCAAAGCTCCTACGAATCCGTCCAGACCCATTTCTTTTCCAAATATGCTTTTCATCCATGCTTCCAGATGAAGTGTTCCATTTTCATAGGACCATTTCAGATACTTGTATCCTTCGATCAGCGCATCTCCTGTCCGGTAAGCCGGCTCGCCTTTCCACTCTGATACAACGAACTGATTTTTCTGTAAATAGTCGTTCATAATAAATGTTACAAAATCTTCTGGTTTGTTCAGCACCAGGTCTTTCACATATCTTGCCATTTTCTACGCATGTCCTTTCTACCGGATTGCGTCCTTCATCTCTTTCACGAATGTGGAAATGTGTGGGACACAATCTGCTCCATATTTTTCACAGAGCTTCACAATTGCTGAACCTACAATAACTCCATCCCGATTTCTGCTGCCGCCTTCGCAAAGCGCTCTGTACCATAAGAGTATACCACATTTGCATAGGTCATGAAAACCATTGGTATAGAAGTTTTCTGACGAATCTGAAAATGGAATTCCAAGTTCAATGAGGTCTGCGCCTGCCTCTTCCATAGCGTACACAATCCGTTCTGTCACCGCCAGCGACGGATCACCACACGTGATGAATGGAATAAATGCTTTCCCTTTTTCAAATGCTTTTTTTATGTTTTTATTCATGGATATCCTCCCCTCTGTAACGTGCGATTGCTGCACAGTCCTTGTCTCCGCGTCCGGATAATGTAATGACTACAATCTCATCTTTGTCCATCTGTGGTACGATTTTCTTTGCATATGCTACTGCGTGAGCGCTCTCGATTGCCGGAATGATGCCTTCGATTCTGGATAAATATTCAAATGCGTCAACTGCTTCGTCATCTGTGACCGGCACGTACTTCGCTCTACCGAGGTCATATAAATGTGCGTGTTCCGGTCCGACTCCCGGATAATCGAGTCCCGCGGAAATGGAATATACCGGTGCAATCTGTCCGTACTCATCCTGGCAGAAATAGGACTTCATTCCGTGGAAAATGTCTCCCTCCCGAATATAATGCTTCGCTTTCTCTACCATTTCCTCGTATTTTTCTTCAGAGAATTGAGGCTTGATTTCGGTTTTCTCCTCATCGGAAAGGCGAAGCTTTGGTTCGCTGTATTTGATGTAATCGTAGGAGAAATATCCGCCCAGCCCTCCGGTAAATGTTGGAAGTCCCGGAAGTTCCGGTGTCCGGTTCTCATCGATATTCTCACGAAGCACCTGACCCGCACTCTCTGTGCGCGCATGATTGCTTTAATCTCCGCTTCAACGGTTTAGTTGATTAAATTATTTTTCTATAAATTAGCACAACATTTTTTATGGTCAACATATTCTGAAATTTCTTTTGTACTTTTCTAAATACATTTTACAAAATACTATCTTTTTCCCCTTTATATGACTTATAATATGTCTTATAAATTTAGGATATGTAATTCAAAATACAGGAGGTATTAATCAATATGACTATTACAGAAGATATCAAATATACTGGTGTGAACGACCATGACATTGATCTTTTTGAAGGACAGTATCAGGTAGAGAATGGTATGGCGTACAATTCTTATGTGATCACGGATGATAAAATTGCCATTTTTGATACCGTTGACGCACATTTTTCAGAAGAATGGCTTGCAAATATAAAAAATGTGCTTGGTGATGCAAAACCAGACTATCTGATCATTCAACATATGGAACCTGATCACTCCGCAAGTATTGGCATATTTATGGAGAATTATCCAGATACCACAATTGTGGCAAGCGCGAAAGCATTTACCATCATGAAGCAATTCTTTGGATGTGATTATGCAGAGCACCAGCTTGTAGTCAAAGAAAAAGACACACTGGAACTTGGAAAACATACACTTACATTTGTTGCAGCACCTATGGTTCACTGGCCAGAAGTCATTATGACTTACGATTCCTATGCAAAAGTATTCTTCAGCGCAGATGCATTTGGAAAATTCGGTGCATTGGATGTTGAGGAAGACTGGGCTTGCGAAGCAAGACGCTATTATTTCGGAATTGTTGGAAAATACGGTGCTCAGGTGCAGGCGCTTCTTAAGAAGACTGCCGGTCTTGATATCCAGACCATCTGCCCACTCCACGGACCAGTACTGAACGAAAATCCGGACTTCTATCTGAACCTGTATCAGACATGGTCTGCTTATGAGCCGGAAGATAAAGGCGTGCTCATTGCCTATACTTCCGTCTATGGAAATACAAAGAAAGCTGCTGAATCACTGGCTCAGATGTTAGTAGACAAAGGCTGTGAGAAAGTTGCAATCACAGATCTTGCAAGAGATGACATTGCCGAGGCTGTGGAAGATGCATTCCGCTATGACCGCCTCGTACTGGCAACAACAACCTACAATGGGGATGTCTTCCCATTTATGCGAGAGTTCATTGAATCACTGACCGAACGCAATTACCAGAAACGTACCATCGGGCTGATTGAAAATGGTTCCTGGGCTGCAACCGCTGCCAAAGTGATGCGTCAGTTATTTGAAAAGAGCAAAGAAATCACATTTACAGAAACTACTGTAAAGATTATGTCAGCGCTCAACGAAGAAAGCACAACACAGCTTGAAAACCTGGCAGAAGAGTTATGTAAATAAATAAAACTCCTTAAAAAATGTTGAATGACAGTTTCAGTTGTCGTTCAACATTTTTTTGTATACTAAGAGATAAGAATGGATATACAATCATCAATGGTACAGGAAATTATTATACAGAAGCGCAGACCCGAGAGCAGACTCGAACCGACATAATCGTGGATTATTTAGGAAAACAGCATGTCTACCAAACAATTCACATGTTCTTTCCTTTAGTGTATATTCCATAATATATTGTTTCAACATATTTTAATATATTTTTTGAATGTTTTATTGTTATTATAGAATATTTTTGATATAATGTTTTTAGATGCTATCACACACTGACGTGTGTATGGCGGTTCGCTTCTCGCGGAGAGTTATAGCTCCGATTACATAGATTCATTTACTAAAATCTTTGGAAAGGAGATAAGATTATGCTAACCATAAATGACCTTATTACAGTAATCTCACTGTGTGCGACTTTTTATAGTCTTGGGTATATGCATGGAAAGCATAACTCCAAGACAGAAGAATAACCGCCCATCGTCCTGCAAACATGAGCGGTTATTCATAACCCATTAATATCAGGCGAACCGTCAGCGGTAGCACCTTTCTTATTCTTTTGATATATCTATATTAACATTAAATATAATATATGTCAATTCAAGAATTCCTTTGCATTCTCACAGTGGCCTATTCTTTATCCCCAAGAACGCAATTAGGGACGTAGTCAATCGCCCGTTGACTACGTCCCTTGTTATTAAAATGTCAATTCCATCCTCGTTCCTTTTCCTAATTCACTGTCTACATGAATCTTTGCATTGTGCAATATTGCGCCATGTTTTACGATGGATAGTCCCAGTCCGGTTCCGCCAATTTCTTTTGAGTGGCTCTTATCTACGCGATAAAACCGCTCGAAGATCCGTTCTTGTTGATTTTTAGGAATTCCGATTCCTGTATCTGTCACGATAATCTTCTTTCCATTCAGTGTGTTTCCGACCCAGACACGGATTTCTCCGCCTTCTTGGTTATATTTAATCGCATTTTCGCAAATATTGTAGACCATCTCATCTAGAATCTGTCGGACTCCATTGTAAATAACAGATTCTCCGGTCAACTCCATGTGGACTTTCTTCGCCGAAGCCTGTGGTGCCAGGCGGCTTATAATTTCTCTCGTTAGTTCATAGAGATCTATATCTTCTTTCTCCAGTTCGACTTTTCCTTCGTCCAGATGTGATAACTTGATGATATCTTCTACTAATGTAATCAATCGCCTTGCCTCGTTGTAAATTTTCTCTGAAAAACGTGGCATATCTTCGGGTTTCACAATTCCGCTCTTCATGATCTCAGCATAACCTGAAATTGAGGTAAGTGGCGTTTTCAGTTCATGAGACACATTTGCTGAAAATTCTTTTCGCATATTGGCAATGGCTTCTTTTTCTTTGTTCTGCTTATCAATGCTCTCAAGAAGCGGTGTCAGCTCTTCATAGACTTCGTTTTCCAGAGGTTCCTCCAGATCCAGTTCATTAATTGGTCGAATCAACTTTGCTACCTGCTGTCTGGAAAGCAGATATGCAAATGCAAGAGCCACAACTGCAATCAATCCCATAATCGGAAGGATTGAAATTGCTGTGTGAAGCGCTGTGTTCATAGTCTTGGATACACGAAGTACATTTCCATCCGGAAGAAGCTTTGCATAATAGAACATTTCCTTGCTCATCGTCATGGATCTTCTGATTTCCTGACCAGTACCATTCTTATGGGCAGCCTTGATTTCCGGACGATTCTTGTGGTTCTGTAAAGTCACCGCGTCTTCCGTAGAATCGTACAGAACATCGCCTGCCGGATCAATCAAGGTAATTCTTGTATTCTTTTCTACCTCGTCCATCTGCTTTAAGTAATCTGTCCCGGATATCTCGATTGCCTTTACAATATAATTCGCTTCCTGACGCGTCTCCTGCTCCATTAAACCTACATTCTGTCTGTAGATAACCAGTGTGGTCAGCGCATATGCCGCCAGAAGCGTCACTGTGATGACCATGATCATACTATGTTGAATTTTGCTTCTAAGTTTCATATGCGTCCCTTTCCAAGCGGGCTTGCGCCTCGCTTTGGGGACGGGTGAGCCTCTTGAGCGGGCTTGCGCCTCGCTTTGGGGACGGGGCATACTCGCCTTGGCTCCGTTGCTCCCGTCCCCTTCTCGTTCCTTCTCCGTTGCTTCCGTCCCCTGTTATTCTATATTATCTCTTATTCACTCATGCGGTATCCGACGCCACGAACTGTTTCGATCTTCTCTCCGCTTTTGCCAAGTTTTTGTCTAAGTGTTCTTACATGTACATCGACAGTTCTCGTCTCACCGTCGAAATCGTATCCCCAGATGTCTTCCAGCAGACAGTCTCGTGTCATAACAATGTTCGGGTTCTTCATAAGGCGCTTCAAAAGTTCATACTCTTTGAGCGTCAATGTCACAACTTCTCCATCTGCAGTTACTTCATGTTTTTTCGTATTCATCTCAATGTCACCAAGAACAATGACGTCCTGTGGATCCTGTGTATCTTTCTGTGTTCTTCGAAGGACTGCTTTGATCCTGGATACAAGCTCCATCATTCCAAATGGTTTGGTCACGTAATCGTCTGCCCCGGCATCCAGTGCTTTTACTTTATCGTATTCTGCCCCTTTTGCTGTCAACATAATGACCGGAATGTCACGGTTCTTCGGTGACGCTTTTAATTTGCTTAAAAGCTCCAGCCCATCCATTCCCGGAAGCATAATGTCTAATAAGATCAATTCCGGTGTCTCCAGTGCCAGCGCTTCTAAAAATTCCTTTCCATCCTCAAAACCACGCGCTTTAAAGCCCGTGGTCTCAAGTGTATATATGACTAATTCTCGAATGTTACTATCGTCTTCTACACAAAATATCATACTTTGCTCTCCTTGTGGATTCCTGTAATTGAAAATTCTACCCACTCTGCAATATTGGTCGCATGATCTGCAATTCTCTCCAGGTATTTTGCGACCATGATCAGATCAATGGCTTCCTTTCCACCTTCTCCACCATTCTTAGAAATGTAATCGATCAGCTGTTTTTTATTTTCCTCGAACATCTCATCTACAACATCATCGTATTCGATAACAGCACGTGACAACTCCAGGTCTTTTTCCACATAAGCATTCACACTGTCCCGAACCATCTTTGCTGCTGCTTCAGACATCTTCACAATAACCGGAATATCTGCTGCCTCAGTCTTCTTTTCAGAAATAATAATCTCCGCAATATCAGATGCCTGATCTCCGATTCGTTCCATGTCTGTAATCATCTTAAGTGCCGCTGAAATCTGGCGAAGATCTCTTGCTACCGGCTGCTGTTGTAACAGAAGCTTAAGACAAAGACGTTCGATGTCTTTTTCTAACTGGTCAATCTCTTCATCTGCCTCCTGGACAGATTGCGCCTCGTCAATCTTACCATCTTCCAACGCCTTCGTTGCTCTGGTAATTGCAATCTCACACATCTCTCCCATATGGGTCAGCTGGCTGTTGAGACGTTCCAGCTGCATATCAAACTTATTACGCATATCTTAACCGAACCTCCCTGTAATATAGTCTTCTGTACGTTTGTCAGAAGGAATAGAGAATAATTTTTCTGTATCGTTATACTCGATCACTTCGCCCAACAGGAAGAATGCAGTATTGTCAGATACACGGACAGCCTGCTGCATATTGTGAGTTACCATGACAATAGTATAATCTTTTTTCAGTTCCATCGCAAGGTCTTCAATCTTAGATGTTGAAATCGGATCCAGTGCAGAAGTTGGTTCGTCCATCAATATGACTTCCGGCTCTACCGCAAGTGTTCTTGCGATACAAAGTCTCTGCTGCTGTCCACCGGAAAGTCCAAGCGCACTTTTATGAAGTCTGTCTTTTAATTCATCCCAGATAGCTGCCTGTCTTAAGCTTCGCTCCACAATCTCATCTAACTGCGATTTTTTCTTGATTCCGGCAATTCTTGGGCCATATGCCACATTGTCGTATACGCTCTTCGGAAAAGGATTTGGCTGTTGAAATACCATTCCGACATGGTAACGCAAAGTAATTTCATCCATATCCTTATAAATATCTGTGCCATCAAGCAGCACCTTTCCATCGATCTTACAATTCTCTACCAAGTCATTCATGCGGTTCAAAGTCTTTAAAAATGTAGACTTTCCACATCCGGATGGCCCGATAAAAGCAGTAATCTTATTCGCTTCAATCTGCATATTTACATCTTTTAATGCATGAAAATCACCATAATGCAGATTCAGATTACTGATATCAAATTTATATTTTTTTGATTGATCTGCCATAATTTTTTTATCCTTTCTACACACTTTCACCTGACGTCTTTTTATTGATATGTCGGCTCAAGGCATTTGCCCCGATACTAAATAACAGAACAAGGATCATCAAAACTGCCGCTGACAGATTGGCAAGATTCGGATCTTGTCCATTGATCTGTAAGCCCCAGATCTGTAATGATAACGTCTCTGCCGGACGAAATACATTTAACGGACAGGTCGGTGCTGACAGGTTCCAATTACCCCAACGGATATCTGTTCCGGACCCAGTTGTATAAAGAAGCGCTGCCGCCTCACCAAATCCTCTTCCTGCTGCCAGTATCACACCCGTCATAATTCGTGGAATACAGGCCGGAAGAAGTACGTGATAGATGGATTGCCACCTCGTTGCACCAAGTCCTAGACTTGCCTGAAGATAATCATCTGGCAGTCCATTGATCGCATCCTCCGTCGTCGTTGTAATAACCGGAATTGCCAGTATGGAAATGGAAAGTGCTCCGGCAAGAAGACTTTTTCCAAGTCCGAAAAATACAAGGAATACCAGATATCCAAACAAACCGACTACGATAGATGGTAATGAGGAAAGTGTCTCGATGCAGATGCGAAGAAACTTGGTCAAAAGTCCTTTTTTTGCATACATAGACAGATAAATTCCTGCAGTTACTCCAAGCGGTACGGAAAATACCAGTGATATGAATACAAGATAAATCGTATTGAATAACTGGTTTCCAATACTTCCTTTTCTCAGAAAGCGGAACATTTCCGAAGTCGCACCGCTGAATCCTTTTATAATCACATAAGATGCAAATGAAATCAAAAGTGCAAAAAAGAAAACTGCGATCAGATAGAATACGCCTGTCATTACGCTATTGGTTCCACGCGCACGTTTTATTCTGTTCATCTTCTCGTCTCCTCCTTACTCTTTGTCTTTCTTCGGTCTGGAGAAATAATGGATCAGCAGAATAAATACAAGAGACAATACGAATAAAAGTAATGCCATTGTCCAAAGTGCTGTCTTCATCTCTCCACCTTCTGTCGCATTTCCCATCTGTGCCGCAATCTCCGTTGTCAGACTCTTTGTCGTAGAGAAAATGCCAGTTGGAAGTGCTGTCGTCTGTCCGATAACCATTGCAACTGCAAGCGCCTCACCAAATGCTCTTGCAAGTCCAAGGATAATACCGGAAAGAATTCCTGAGCCTGCTGCCGGAAGTACAACTTTATAAATCGACTGCCATCTGGTCGATCCCAGTCCATAAGCCGCCATACGATAATCTTTCGGAACAGAACTTATAGAATCTGCTGCCACATTGCTGATCGTTGGAAATATCATAAGTGCGAGTACGATTCCCGCTGCCAGTATAGAATGTCCGACCTGTAATCCAAATATTTTTTTAATTGCCGGAATCAACACTGTCAATCCGACCCATCCGTATACAACAGATGGAATACCTGCAAATATTTCTACAATCGGACGATAAAACTTTTCACCGAATTTCGGTGCAATTTCAATCATAAAGATTGCTGATCCCAGTGCAAATGGTGTTGCAATCAGAAGTGCAAGTCCGCATGTACAAAGAGAACCTACGATAAAGATCAATGCTCCGACCGTACCACCACCTTCGGCATTGTCTGCCGGTCCCCAATCTGCTGAGAACAGAAAGTCTGAAAGGGAATGGTGGAATATGGTAAATGTGCCAGAACCTTTATATACAAGGAAGGCTCCGATACAGATCGTGATTACGATAACCAGAAGACCTCCGGCTGTCATAAGTCCTCTCCAGGCATATTCTTTTGCAAACATACTTTGTTTTTTATTCATATCATTCACCTGATTTTCATAAGAAATGGCATGGCAGACATTGATATATTTTCGTCTGCCCTGCCACTTCTCGTTTTTCCTGATTAGTGCTCTGTTTTTGTCATCTTAGAAGAAACGCCATATCCAAGTTTCTCCATCTGGCTTCCATATTTGTCACCTGTGATGTAATCAAGGAATGCACTTACAACTTCATTTGGCTCACCTTTTGTATACATATGCTCAAATGTCCATACTGGGTACTTTCCACTGTATGTGTTCTCAAGTGTAGGCTCTACTCCGTCAATTGCAACTGTCTCAACTCCTGCATCACCAGTCAGATAAGAAAGAGCAACATAACCAATTGCACCCTTTGTATCTTTTACATTTGTAAGAAGTACTCCTGAATCGTCTGTCTCCATAGATGCATTGGAAGCTTCTTCATTTCCATCTAATGCATATTTCTGGAAAGTAGCTCTTGTTCCTGAAGATTCTGGTCTTGTTACGAGTACGATGTCCTCATCTGGTCCACCAACTTCTTTCCAGTTTGTTGTCTTTCCTGTGAAAATGCTGATGAGCTGATCTTTTGTAAGGCTCTTAACTCCTGCCTTTGCAACATCCTCATTTACGATTGGTGCCATTGTAATAACACATACCTGATGATCTACAAGTTCTTTTGCCTTATCTGCATCCAACTTATCCTCAGCGGCTACATCAGAGTTTCCGATATCAACTGTTCCTTCGGATACCTGCTTCAGTCCTTCTCCTGATCCTCCTGCATCAATTGTAATAGATACGTCCGGGTTCTCATTTAAGAAGGAATCTGCTGCATCATCTGCCAGCGGTTTTAATGCTGAAGAACCAGCTGCTGTAATGGTTCCGCTTAAGCTTTCTGTCTTTGTATCACTTCCTGTCGAATCAGATCCTGCATCTGGTTTTGATCCGCCACATCCTGTTGCCATTCCTGCAACCATTACTGTTACTGCCATCATTGCAATAAACTTTTTCAATTTCATTTTCGTAATCTCCTTTTGTCTTGTACAATAATTCTTTTTTTATTATTTACCTTGTCGACAGTTATTATCATAAAAGGAGAATGTAAAATCAAAAACGGGAGATTTGTAAAATGTTTGTAAAGTATAGTTTTCGTGTATAAATAAGAGAGCATGCCTCTTCCTTCCCTGTGCAAACCATTCCGATAAGCCATTGAATACAAAAAGAGACAGGATGGATTTCTTTCCACTCTGTCTCTTTATATCTTTTTTATAATTTCTTATAATACTTTTGATAAAAATTCTTTTAATCGTGCATCTTTCGGGTTTTCAAAGAACTCTTTCGGAGCCGCTTCTTCTTTGATAACTCCCTCGTCGATAAATACAACTCTGGAAGCCACTTCTTTTGCAAATCCCATCTCATGTGTTACAACTACCATGGTCATTCCTTCGCTTGCAAGCTGCTTCATCAGTTCCAGTACTTCACCTACCATCTCTGGGTCAAGTGCTGATGTCGGCTCATCAAAAAGAATGACATCCGGATCCATAGCAAGTGCACGGACAATCGCAATACGCTGTTTCTGTCCACCAGATAACGTTGACGGATATACATCTGCCTTATCTTCCAGACCGATTCTCTTAAGAAGGGACATTGCCTTTTCCTTCTCTTCTTTCTTAATCTGCTCTTTTGTCAGACTTGTAAGTGATGCATCTGCCCCACCTTTTCCGAATAATTTCTTTCTCTTCGCCTTCTTCAGATCCTGGCATCTTGTGTAAACCGGTGCAAGCATAATATTCTCAATGACTGTCTTATTATTGAACAGATTAAAATGTTGGAATACCATTCCCATATGACGGCGGTGAATATTAATATCCACCTTCATATCTGCAATATCTACACCGTTAAAAATAACCTGTCCGGACGTCGGATCTTCCATACAGTTCAGACATCTTAGGAATGTACTCTTACCGGAACCGGACGGTCCGATAATTGCTACGATGTCCCCTTTATTGATGGTTATATCGATGCCTTTTAACACTTCGACATCACCGAAGCTTTTTTTCAGATTAATTACGTCTATCACTCTTCTTCAGGCTCCTTTCCATCAATTTTATCAGTAAGGAAATAATCAATACCAGTGCAATATAAATCAGTGCCATTACCAGGTACGGAACCATGAATTCATAGCTGTTACTTCCAATATAGTTAAATGCAACATAGAGATCTGCTGCTCCTACAAAACTTACAACTGAAGTCTCCTTGATCAGGGAAATAAACTCATTTCCAAGAGTCGGGAGAATATTTTTTACTGCCTGTGGAATCACGATTTTCATCATGCTTGTCCCAAAGCTTAAGCCAACTGCACGACCGGCCTCCATCTGTCCGGAATCCACAGACTGAATTCCACTTCGCATAATCTCTGATATATACGCACCACTATTGAGTCCGAATACAAGCATGGCTACCTGTACTCCTGTAATTTTCAGTCCGATGATTGGAAGAAGTACATAATAAAATACCAACAGCTGAACTACCATAGGTGTTCCACGAAACAGTGCTACATAAAAGCTGCAGATGCCATTCAATACTTTTGGCAATGTTTTATACTTTGGAAGTACACGCACTGTTGCAATCAAAGTTCCAACAATGATACCAATGATTAAACCTGTCACTGCAATTAACAGTGTATTCTGCAGACCCTGAATTACTTTTGCATAACCATTCTGTTCCACAAAAATCTCTATAAACTTGTTTACTTTCTGATCAAAATTACCCATAATCTCTCTCTTCTTCTAATCTATCACTTGAGAATTACTGCATCTCGTTGATAGATTCTGTAATAGCTGATGCAGGTGCTGCATCGATGATTACATATGTGATGTTTCCATTGAGCATATCCTGAACTGCAAGGGAACCACTCTTATATGTTACACACTCTGCAGGAAGTCCAGGGAAATCCCAGTCCTCGCTTCCTTCTACATAATACTGACCTGTTGTTCCGGCCTGAACACCAATCTTATCAGATTTCTCTGTCTTAGCCAGAAGTGCTGCTACATCATCTGCGCTCTTGCAGTCATCAAATGTAGTGTTGTCGCTTGGTACGATCAGTCTCTGTGATGCTGAATAGTAAGAATCTGTAAATGTTACATACTCTTCTCTCTCTTCATTGATTGTAAGACCTGCCATAGCAATATCACATTTCTGCTGGCTTACAGACAGACATACTGCATCGAAATCCATGTTCTCAATTACAAGCTCTTTTCCAAGCTCATCAGCAAGAAGCTTAGCAATCTCCATATCGATTCCGTAGTAGCTGTCTCCCTTTGTATACTCAAATGGTTCAAATGCTGCATTTGTAGCTACTACAAGCTGATCTTTGGAGCTGTCGAGTTTTGCAGATTCAACTGCCTCTGGCTCTCCGCTTCCAAAATATTTGTCACAGATTTTATCTAATGTTCCGTCACCTTTAATTTTCTCAATAAATGCATTTGTCTTCTCAAGAAGCTCTGGCTGAGTCTTATCTACTCCGAATGCATACTCTTCATTTGTAAGGTCAATATCGATAACCTTTGCTGTTTTTGATGATGAACCGCCCTTGGAGCTGTCCTTTTTGTCTCCTGATCCGCCACATGCTACTAATGAAAGCGCACATGCTGCAACCAAAAGTACGCTGGTTAATTTTTTCATTTTCATAACCCTGTCCTCCTAAAATTTTATTCTGCATGATTATACATATTTATTGCATAATACATATTTTAACACGTTTCAGCTAAAACTCAAGCCCATTTTTATCCAAGCAACATCTTAAATAGTGCTACCAGAATAATCAGTGCACCTAATATGATTCGATAATATCCAAATACTTTGAAATCATTCTTCTTGATATAGTTCATCAGGAACTTAATCGCAATAACAGACATTCCAAAAGAAACTACACAGCCAAGCATCAGGAATCCGAATTCTGCTGCTGTAAAGTGGAATCCGAATTTGATAAGCTTCAGTGCACTTGCTCCGAACATGACCGGAATTGCCAGGAAAAATGTGAACTCAGCTGCCACTTCTCTGGATACTCCGATGATCAGCGCGCCGACAATTGTTGCACCTGATCTTGAAGTTCCTGGTATCAGGGCCAGCATCTGGAAAGCACCGATCCACAACAGCATCTTAATATCCAGTTCAGAGATTCTGTGGACAGCCGGTTTTCTTCCTTCATTACGGTTTTCTACTATAATAAATAGTACACCATATACAATCAGCATCACAGCTACCGGAAGCGGCTTATAAAAAATCTTATCCAGAATATCATCGAAAAGCAATCCCACTACAGCGGCCGGTACACAGGCAATCAATACTTTGATCCACATCTGCCAGGTCAAAAGCTTCTGTTTTTGAGTCTTCTTTGGTGAAAACGGATTCAACTTATGAAAATACAGAACAACGACCGCCATAATAGCACCAAGCTGGATGACTACGTTGAACATCTCCATAAAAGCATCACTGAGTCCCGGTTTTAAAACATCCCCCACCAGAATCAGATGTCCTGTACTGCTGACCGGAAGCCACTCCGTGATTCCTTCCACGATTCCGAGTAAAATGACTTTCAATACGTCTAACATTAGTTACCTCCTATTCAGTTTTTAATATGTATTTTTCTATGAATCTTGCCACGCCTTCTTCATCATTGGAATCTGTCAATCTGTCTGCTGCTTTCTTCACTTCCGGCATTGCATTCGCCATAGCGACTCCCATTCCGACTGTCTTAAGCATCATCGTATCATTGGATCCATCACCAAAGGCTGCAATTTCCTCACGACTGATCCCGAATATCTCGCCCAGTTTCAAAAGAGCCATCCCTTTATGGACACCTTCTGCATTGACCTCTATATTATTCTCCAATGCTCCGGTTGCTTCCACTCCTGTCACTTTACGGATACGCTTCCATGCTTCTTCCTTGTCAGTCTGGTATCGGAACAAAGCCTGTACTTTATCTGTCCCTCGATTCTCTGTCTCAAACTTCTCTTCTACACTTTCAACAGGAACACGAGTATTAAGAATATATTCGCCCATGGCCTTTGTCATGACATAGTCCTGAATATGGGCAAGCTTCTCTTTCTCTGAGTAACCGATTCCATCGTAATACACATCTCGTAGTGTATCATAATCTGAGAAAATATCCAATATTTCGCGCGCTTTTTCTACCGAAATTAACATTTCTGATAAAACTTGTTCTGTTTTTGTCTCCAAAATTCTGGCACCATTAGCTGTCACTGCATATTTTATGAACGGAAGCGCTAAAAGTTCTTTCGGAAGTCCGCATAAAGGACGCCCCGTTGCCGGCACCAGAACGACTCCCTGATCTGCCGCTGCCTCCAATGCTTTCTTCGTTCTCTCCGTCAGAATCTTATCTGTTGTCAGAAGCGTTCCATCCAGATCAAAACCAATCATCCTGATGTTCATTTTCTTATTTCTCCTTTTAAGCACATACATATAAACTCCAACAAGCAATTGAACAGTTCTTTTCAAAAATCCCCTTCTACCAGTTCTTATAACTAATAAAAGGGGAGCATATTATTTCTCTAAAATCAGAAATACCAACCGGAATGTTTAATCTGTTCTTCCACACAGCATTAACATAAATTTATGATACCATGATGCATATGTTTTTTCAATTTTCTTTACTTTTTAAAACTTTCATCATCTGCTTCTTAGATGGTACCTGCCCTGCTATCACAAGCTTCCCGTCAATCATCACAGACGGCGCTGCCATAACTCCAAGTTTTACAATCTCTACCAGATCTGTGACGCGTTCAATCTCGGCATCAATTCCTAGTTCTTCTACACATTCCTTCACAATCGCATTCGTCTTATCGCAGTTCTCACATCCACTGCCAATTACTTTTATATTCATACTCTTTCTCCTGTCTGACTCACCTTAACTTCCATGTGACTCCTAATTATTCAGCTTCATCGGGAGTCCGACATACTCATCCCATGCCTCTTTAATCTCCCGGATCAGTGCAATTCCAATCTTGGAGATAAATACAAGTTCTGACTTCTCCTGTTCTTCATATGGCGCATAATCCAGTTTCTTTCCAACTACATCGACCTTCTCCCAGCCTTCATTTTTTACCTTGAAAAAGCCTTTCGCTCGATAAACACTCGGCTCAATTCTCTCAAGGAAAGCTTCCAGTTTGTCTTTTTCAATCTCACCTGCAAAGTTCATGGAAAATGTCTTTGGCTTTGTCTCTGCTGAGTTGGTTGTCTCCTCGCATTCTGCCCATTGATACTTCATCAGATCCATATCATAAAATGAACGTTTAATATTGCCATTCTCACTCTCTGTAATTGGGCAGACCGGATTAATCTCCTGTACTTTTTCTTTAATCAATTCAATCTTCTCTCGATCCACAAGATCCACTTTTGTCAGTACTGCAAGGTTGCAGTGCTTTAACTGACGGTCGATAGTAATTTCATCCTCCAGCTGATCCAGAAAATTGTAGCAGTCCACCAGACAGATACAGCCACGGAAATCATATACTTCCCCAACCAGTACTTTTGTAGCTTCCAGAATCTCCTCCGCATTGGAAGGATCTCCAAAACCGGAACTTTCAACAAATACATATTCCAATCCCTGCTGTGACATCTTCGCAAGCGCATCGACAAAAGAAAGTCGCAGACAACTACAGAAAATAGATCCTCTATTCAGCTCTACCATGTGAATGTCATCATTCTGTAGTACTGTTCCGTCAATGCTGATTTTTCCAAGCTCATTCTGAATGACTCCTACTTTCGTTCCTTCCATATTCTCTAAAAGATTCTTTAAAAGTGTTGTCTTTCCTGATCCCAAAAAACCTGTCAGAAAATATAATTTAATCTGATTCATTCTTCTCATTCTTCCTTTCTGTATTACAATTACAATTTAAAAGTCCCGCATAAGCTCCTGGTATCATAAGTCTTCCGACGGTCTTATACACATCATTTAAAACTTCTATATCCAGTGAATACTGCATCCACTTTCCTTCTTTTCTCGCTTTCACAATTCCAAGGTCACACATTACCTTCATATCATGAGATAACGTTGGCTGCGTGATGTGAAACTCTTCCAGAATCTTGCATGCACAAAGTTCCCCTTCGGAAAGCATATCTATAATTTTCAGACGCTTTGGGTTTGACATTACCTTAAATATACGGGCATATTTTGCATAATCTATCATCACTTTATCATCCATGATCTAATCACCTTCCTGACTGTTCAAAAATCTTCTGGTATCTTTATCATAGCATATATCCAAATATATTAAACAGGTATCCTACAATGACAATTCCCATGCACACAATTCCGATAAATATTGCAAGTAGCTTTTTCTTGATTGCTTTTGACAACATCACCAGTGACGGGAATGAAATAGTCGTCACAGACATCATAAATGCCAGGATTGTTCCAAGCCCTGCCCCTTTTGCCAGCAGACTTTCTGCAACCGGTATCGTTCCAAAAATATCCGCATACATTGGTACTCCGACTACCGTTGCCAGCGGCACCGCATACCACTTCTGCTCTCCTAATATGCTTCGAACTATATGCTCCGGAATCAGATTGTGAATTGCCGCCCCAATTGCTACTCCAACAAAAATGTATGGTGCAACTTTCTTCACGGTGGATACCACCTGATTCTTTGCATAATTCATTCTGTCTCCTACCGTCAGCTTTTGGGATTCAATCTCCACATTCTGAGCCTGTCTGATGAACTCCTCCACCTGATCTTCCATATGAAGTTTCTCAATCAAAGTGCCTCCAACGACCGCCACAATCAGTCCTACTATCACATATGCAAATGCAATTTTGCCACCGAACACACTCATAAGCAGAACCAGTGATCCAAGATCTACCATTGGAGAAGATATGAGAAATGAAAATGTCACACCAAGTGGCAGTCCCGCACTTGTAAATCCCATAAAGATTGGGATTGAAGAACAGGAGCAGAACGGTGTCACCGTTCCAAGCAATGCCCCGATAATGTTCGCCCAGATACCATGGAATCTTCCCATAATCTTCTTACTTCTCTCCGGCGGAAAATAACTCTGAATATAAGAAATCAGAAAAATAAGCACCGCAAGCAGTACAAAAATCTTAATCACATCATAAATAAAAAAATGTAAAAATTCACCGGGGAATCTACTCTCCCTCATTCCTGCCTTTACAAGCAGATTTCCTATGAGATCTTTCAGCCAGTGCATACCTAATATCTGGTCCTGAAAAAAATCCCAGCCTGTCTTAATCGCACCCATAACGTCTCCTTTTAAACATTAGATATTTCTATAAACAATTCATTATATAGAAATATCTCTATGTCTTAGTTTTATAAAAACCGGCACGAACTTTCGTACCGGTTTCGTTCTATTCACACTTTACATTATACATAGAAGTTTGTCAATATATCTTCTTATATATGCTTTATTATTGATTTTAATCAAATTATATATCAGTCTGCTTATTCTATGTCAAATATTTTTATTGATAATCCATGACGTCGATCCACTTCATCAGGAAATCCTTCTCCAGCTCATTGTTCTTCTCAAGCTGTGCTGCTGCAACAATCGGGAACCACTGCTGTACATACTGTTTCGCAGTGTCACTCTTCTTGCAGAACATAGTCAGATACATCTCTGCTGCCACACGGTTCTTCAGTGCGAACTGAAGGTAAGTAAGTGCCGCATCTGCGCTGGCATTTCCCTGGGTAACATGTGCCCAGTCTACAACTGTCAGCTTGCCGTCCTCGCCTACGATGACATTACTTGGATTAAAGTCTCCATGGCATACTTTTGTATGCTTCGGCATGCTCTCCAGACGTACCAGAAGCTCATATCTCTGGGTCGCATCCAGTTCTTTTAACTGATTGATCTGTTTTGCCAGTTTGTCTTTCAGTTTCGTAAGCATCGGAGCCGTCTTTGCGTGGATCTGAAGTTGAAGATCTACGAACTCTGCCATATATTTTTCCAGATTATCCGGATCCTTTTCCATGACTGTTTCCAGAGTCTCGCCTGCCTGACACTCAATAACAAGTGCCCATTTTTCATCGATCTGTGTGACCTCATCAAGTTTCGGAATATCCAGTCCCGCCTCCTCGACTCGAACGGTATTCAGCGCCTCATTAAAAACGGCTGACTTCGGGTGATCTTTTTCAAATATTTTTACAATCTTATCCCCGTCCTTGTAGACTTCCTTATAAGAACGTTTCACAATTAATTCCGGATTCGTAAGTTTCATCACATTTACCTCCTTACCAGCACTTTAAGTATAACTCTTTGATTTCTTTCATGAGTGGATATCTTGGGTTTGCTGCTGTACACTGATCGTTAAATGCCTGCTCCACCATGTCGTCCAGTGTGTCCATGAAATATTTCTCATCAATGCCGTACTCGTGAATGGACTTCTTAATACCGATTTTTTCTTTCAGCTCTTCCAGTTTTGCGATAAAGTTTTCAAATACTTCTGCATCGTCTTTTCCCTGGCAGCCTACAAAGCGGCCAATTTCAGCGTATCTTTCCAGTGCATGTGGATACTGATACTGTGAAAATGTTCCCATTTTTGTCGGCACTTCTGCAGCATTGTATCTCATGACTTCTGTCAGAATCACTGCATTTGCGACTCCATGTGGCAGGTGGTGGAATGCACCAAGTTTATGTGCCATGGAGTGGTTCAGTCCAAGAAATGCGTTTGCAAATGCCATTCCTGCCATACAGGATGCGTTTGCCATCTTCTCTCTGGCCTCCGGATCATTTGCACCATTTTCGTATGCTCTCGGCAGATACTCAAATACTGCTTTTGCTGCCTTGAGGGCAAGTCCGTCTGTGTAATCCGTCGCCATAATAGATACATATGCCTCAATTGCATGAGTCATAACATCGATACCAGATGCACTGGTCAGCCCTTTTGGCTGAGTCATCATGTTATCTACATCTACAATTGCCATATTCGGAAGAAGCTCATAATCTGCAATTGGCCATTTTACGCCTGTCTCAGCATCTGTGATAATGGCAAATGGTGTCACCTCGGAACCTGTTCCGGAAGAAGTCGGGATTGCTACAAAGTAAGCTTTCTCGCCCATTTTCGGGAAAGTGAATACACGCTTGCGGATATCCATGAAGTCCATGGCCATATCCTCAAAGTCAGCTTCCGGATGCTCATACATTACCCACATAATCTTTGCTGCGTCCATGGCAGATCCCCCGCCAAGAGCAATGATCGTATCCGGCTCAAATGCACGCATCTGATCCACACCTTTTTCAGCACACTGAAGTGTCGGATCCGGTGCCACCTCGAAGAAGCATGTGTGCTGGATTCCAAGCTCATCCAGTTTCTGCTCAATCGGAGCTACGTAACCATTCTTATATAAGAAGCTGTCTGTTACGATAAATGCTTTCTTTTTGTGCAGTACATTTCCAAGTTCATCAAGCGCTACCGGCATGCAGCCTTTCTTAAAGTATACCTTATCCGGAGTCCGAAACCAAAGCATATTTTCTCTCCTCTCTGCAACTGTTTTAATATTGATCAGGTGTTTTACACCTACATTTTCAGATACGGAGTTTCCTCCCCAGGAACCGCAGCCAAGTGTCAGTGACGGTGCCAGTTTAAAGTTGTAGAGATCTCCGATTCCGCCGTGAGAAGACGGTGTGTTAATCAGGATTCGACATGTCTTCATAGCTTCAGCATGTTTTGCAATTTTCTCTGTCTCAGCAGGATGTACATAAAGAGAAGCTGTGTGTCCATATCCTCCATCTGCTACAAGGCGCTTTGCTTTTTCAAGGGCTTCGTCAAATGTCTTCGCACGATACATTCCAAGTACCGGTGATAATTTTTCGTGTGCAAATTCTTCAGAAATATCTACGGATTCTACTTCACCGATCAGAATCTTTGTATTTTCCGGAACTTCCACACCTGCAAGTTTTGCAATCTCATATGCAGATTTTCCAGGAATCTTGTTGTTCAATGCTCCATTTATAATAATCGTCTTACGAACCTTATCAAGCTCTTCTCCTTTTTTCAGGAAATAGCAGCCTCTGTATGCAAATTCTTTCTTTACTTCATCGTAAATGTTGTCCAGAACCGTTACGGACTGCTCAGATGCACAGATCATACCGTTGTCAAATGTTTTGGAATGAATGATGGAGTTAACTGCAAGTTTAATATCTGCTGTGTCATCAATAATAACCGGTGTATTTCCGGCTCCAACTCCAAGTGCCGGTTTTCCGGAAGAATAAGCTGCCTTTACCATTCCCGGACCACCCGTTGCAAGGATGATGTCAGATTCTTTCATGACCATATTGGTCAGTTCCAGTGACGGTGCATCGATCCAGCCAATGATTCCTTCCGGTGCTCCGGCTTTCACTGCTGCGTCCAGAACAACCTTTGCTGCTGCAATTGTGGAAGCTTTTGCTGCCGGATGCGGACTGATGATAATTGCATTTCTCGTCTTCAGACAGATCAATGTCTTAAAGATTGCTGTTGAAGTCGGGTTCGTTGTCGGAATAACTGCTGCCACAAGACCGATTGGCTCTGCGATTTTCTTAATTCCGAATGCTTTATCTTCCTCAATCACACCACAAGTCTTTGTGTCTTTGTATGCATTATAAATATACTCTGCTGCATAGTGATTTTTGATTACTTTATCCTCAACAATACCACGTCCGGTTTCCTCAACTGCCTGCTTTGCAAGTGGAATACGCATTTTGTTCGCTGCAACTGCTGCCGCATAAAAAATCTTGTCAACCTGCTCCTGTGTATAGGTGGCAAAGATTTTCTGCGCCTCGCGCATCGCCTGCATCTTCGCTTCCAACGCTTCCACATTGTCAACAAATACCGGTACAACATCTTTCTTCTTAGCCATCTGGATTCCCTCCTGTAAATAAAAAGTATGGATTATAGTTTGCTTAATTAGACGTCTTTTATTCTTTACATTTGGTAGTATAAATTATCGTTAATTATTTGTCAATATATAAATGATATTTTTTTTACATTGTTGTTTATTTTTTGTCATTTGTTGGAAATATTATTATATAAAGCAGTTCACGGGACATAAAACGGAATAATTTCCGTGAACTGCTTTTTTCATATCCTGTAGTTTTCCAATAAATGCCAAATAATAAACTGCTTGGAAGCAGGACGGCTTACGCCGAAATTGCATTATGCAGGCTAAGCGGAAAGCCTGTAATATAGATACTATTTCGCTATTTTTCCCCACCGATATATTCTAAAGTAGGCATTAGAAAAAACGTGGAAGCTGCCCTCCACGTTCTTTCGTTTATTCCATATTTGTTTCTACTGTTATAATTTTATTCTCTTGATGTACATCGAAAATCAATGGATTCTCTTCTGCCCATTTTGGATCTTCTTTCTGGCGCTTGCACCATTTCTCATATGCTTCCAGAAACCTGTCATGAATCAGATGTTCTGCCTCCAGTCTTGCGTCGACTGCATCCTGAAACTCGCGATATGTCCCGAGCTGATATCGTTCTCCTTTAAAGCCGATTGTCACTCGATACTTTCCCGCTTTCGTCTTGTACACTCCACGGAAACCACTCGTACTGTCACATCGATTTTTCCGGTGCTTCAGCCATTCAACACAAGTTCCGTTCAATAAATGAAGCTGGTCATGCACGTTTTTTTCACACTCTTTCTTCAGGCATCCACAGCTTTTATAATTACCATATACAAGTCCACTAAGAGAAACATCTACTTCATTTCCACATTCACACTTACAGTGCCAATATACAGAGCCTCTCTTGTCACGTTTTTCTGTCGGATACAAGGCAGTCAGTCTTCCAAATTTCTGTCCACTCAGATCACGAATCACTGACATTTCTTTCTCCTGATAAATACTGCAAGAAAAAATACCACGACTGCTATTGCTGCTGTCGAACACCACAATATGATATTCTGTGTATCGCCGGTTTTTACAATAGTATTCCCTTTCGTCGATTTGTCTCCAGTATAAGAATTATGGAAATATGCTTCTTCACTCTTTGTCCCATCCGGATTTTTTACAACAACTTGTGTATCAAGTCCTCCATTGTCCGCATTCGTCACATATACTGCTACCTTGTAGTTCGTCTCATCATAACTGAATTTATCCTTTTTGTCAGATACTTGCTGTTTCAGATTATAATAATATACTCCGGCATGTTCATAAGCAATTTCGATTACTTTTTTATCATTATCTTTTAGAGTAAATGTATAAGCTCCCTCTGAAGTCTCCTCTGGCATCGGAACTTTTGTCTCTTCACAGGTCATTATATATTGAAACTCTCGGTTCAGTCCGTCCGGCGCTTGATTTTTTATTTCAAATGTCTGGGACACTGGTATTTTTGCAACAGTTTTTTGAGAGGCTGCCTCTGCCTTCACCGGCAATCCCTGCAACAGAACTGCTGCAAGAGCAATCCCTGCAACAAATGCAGAAAATCTCCCCCTATTTTTTATATTTTCCGTTCTCCGGTTTCTTATCATTTATCTCCCCTCCTTTCTGTCCTTGTACTGCACGATTATTTTCCGCCATACAATTCTTATGTTTCTTTCTGATATATCGAAGAATAGCTACTATCTCCAGCCCTATAAGTACACTTTCTAAAAGCCCATACCACCAAAGCGGAATTTGCTCAAGAAGATTTCTTGCTATCCCCTGCTGTTTTTCTGTTTCTCCTTCTGCAAACGTATCTGGATAAGTTTCATCTGAAATCACACCGATCAACACATCTCTGCCATTTGTAGTCTGTGAATTACAAGTAGATAAAGCTATAATCCGTACATTTTCATCTTCCACAGAAATGTTTAAATCCCGGTAATACAATGCCTGTTCCCGTACATATGATAAATACTTCGATTTTTCTGATTGATCTGCAATTCTGACACTGTAAATCATGTTGTCATATGCATCTGCTTTCACAAATGCGAAAAAATGCACACCATGATCCTGACCACTATAATATAGATTTCCATATTCATGTGTATTGAAATACGTCTCATCCTCATAGTGACTAAGATCACCGAACATCAACTCTTTTTCCATATGATGTCCATAAATAATATTATTAAAATTGCTAAAATCCGGTGCGTTCATGCAATCCAGAAATAAACTTCCCGACAGTGCATATTCACCCATAACATCTGTATTCACATATTTTGAATTATCTTCTGCCTGCGTGAACGGATAATCAATTTTCGTTCCATATACATGCAGCCAGCCTATAACTTCCGGGTTTTGCGCCTGCAATTGTTCAAATGACACCGAGTCATCTTTTTCCGGCTTGTAGGTCTTGTATTTCTGCGCAGAAGCCGCATCATAGACCTGTCTTGTGTCCCAAAATGCATACACGCCGTACAAAATCAGCAACATGGTGAATATCAGTACTACAAAATTGACGATCCGGTCTGCTATACGCACCAACATTTTTTAGCGATACTGTCTGCGTCTGTTGATCAGTACGAGTGCCACAAGAGCACATACTGCTGCTGCAACAAGGACAACATATGGAAGGTTATTGATGATAACACCTGTAATCGGAGTGTCAGCATAAGCATTGGTAAATACGACACTGTTTGTCTTCTCGCCAATTAGCTTGTTATCTGCTGTAATTCCGTCAGCTTCGCTGGTTGCGTTAGTTTGCACTGCTGTTGCACCATTCTCAACAACTGCTACACTTGGTGTATATCCATCTGTTGCTCCTGCTTCAGTAACGGTATATCTTGTTCCTGCTGCAATGTTGTCAAATGTGATTGTATCTCCGTCACACAGTTCTACATTTGCTGTTGCTTTACCATTATTATCAAATGTAAGTACTACATTCTGATGTGTTTCTTTACATTTGTCACCTTTTACAATTGTTCCTGTGTAGGAAGCTCTTGTATCTGTAGACGCTTTTGTCATGTTAATTGTAAAGTTGAAGTGTTTTGTTTTGTCTGCCTGAGCTCCTGTTACTTTCTTTTCTATTGTGAGACTAGAGTCTTTTACATATGTATTGTCAAAAGACATATCTGATACTTTTGTCTCTCCATCATTTGCAGTAATGCTGTCTACTTTTAAACCATCGCCATCATTTACTACATATACATTTACTGTGTAAGTTTTTGTATCATATGTCATGCCGGCTACATCGCCTTTTACCTCATTGACGGTAAATGTGTAAACACCTGCATGTGGATATTTTGTTGCATCTGCAAGTTCTGTTGTTGCTGCTTTCGATACAAGATCATTCGTCACCGTATCCGCTTTAAAAGCTGCTGTCGTAGTTTTTGTAACAGTTGTCGCATCTCCAGCGGTCTGAGTGATATTAAATGTAAATGTTGTATCAGGTACGGTAATTCCTTCTGCAATATGCAAATTCTTGGTAACACCTGCCTGTCCAACTGTTGGAACCTGTACCTCTTCTGCCATTACTGCTGTTCCAGCACATAAGCTCATTGTGAGCATCCCTGCCATAAGCATTCCTTTGATTTTTCCTGATTTCATTGTTTCCCCTCCTTAATATATCCTTGTATTTCATTTATAATAAAAAGCAATCTATTTTTCTTCCTGTCTTCAATCCTGCCTGCCAACAGATTGTTTCCTATCTGAAATTGTTGCCACCTGCTTTATAAATTACGGCGGCGCATAATGGTCATAACATTTCCCTTGATTGTTGCTATGTCTACCGGTCCATATATCCGGCTGTCTCTTGCACTGCTTCTGTTATCACCCAATAAAAACACCTGATTTTTGCCTACTGTGACTGGGAATGTAATTCCTTCTGAGTATGGAAGTGTTTCCATATAAATGTCATCTTCCTGTTGTATATAGCCATTGACACTTAATCCTTCCTCTGTAATATCCACTACATCCCCCGCCCGCGCTACGATTCGTCGAAGTTCTGTCTCTTTCTCCTGCCTGATTACCACTACATCTCCAACCTGATAATCCTTTTTCAAACGATAATAAATTATCAGGTCTCCTTCTTTCATAGCCGGGGTCATGGAAGCATCTGGATTACGGAAGATGCCAAATAGAAATGTAAACATCACTACTGCCAAAGCCCCTATAATCAAAATCTTTAGCAAAAGATATCCGATATCCACAAGAAGCGGCACCGGTTGTCTTTCTTCCTGCATCTTAGAATCTTCTCCGTCTGTGGCCTGCCACACGCTTCATTTTCTGGCAGATGATCACATAGATGGATCCTGCTGCCGCCATCAATGCTGCCATCAAAATTCCTCCGGCAACCCAGTTGCCTGTGTCTACGCCACTTGTCGGAATATCTTTTGCAGTATTTGTTACGGTAACACTTTGGTCACGATTCATTGTTCCTGTCTTCTGATCATACTGGACATCGTATCCTTTGGAGCTGTCGCTTGTCTCTTGGACTTCATATGTTGCTTGCGCTGGGATTCCAACAATCTTTATAGTTTCATTATCCTTTAATGAAACGGTTGCTTTTCCATCTGTAAATCTGATTTTTTCACCATCATCTATATCAAATTCACCGCTTACATTTTCTCCATTTTTATCCTTTAATGTAATGTCGATATCAAATGCCTTCGTCCGGTCTGCGTAATCATTTTCTTTCGTCAAAATCTTTGTAACGGAAAGCGCATATGTATTCGGAGTATATGTATTTTCAAACCAGATTTCAGAAGTTGTTCGGTCTTGAATACTGACAGTCCCCGAAGCCTCCGAACTATCCGTTCCATTTACCTTCACACTTACGGTATATCCGTCTCTCTGTGCGGAATCTGCAACCTCACTTACGGTATAACTTCCAATTGGAACATTCTGTTCTACATATGTAGCCGTATAAGCCTGCTTTTCCTCGTTCCAGCTAAATTGATTCAGTGTAACAGTTTTCGTCGTATAAGCATTTGGTCCTTCTATTTTTACATCAATGGAATAGTCAGTTGCCTCTTCCTGCGTCAATCCCTGAATTGTTTTTACAATCTTCAAATGTCCTGTATCCGGATTCGGTTGTGGAAGTTCTGATGTAAAATACACATTGTCCAAATGGTTTCCAATCGTTCCTTTCAAATTCTCTTTTGCACCAGAACTGGAATCATATGCGGTCGGTCCTGACACAAAGAAAAATCTGGTCAGATACTGTCCCTCTGGGACTTCATACGTTCCGGTATGCGTATACCATTTCTGATTATCATCTGTAATCTCCTGGCCCGTTGCACCTTTATAAGTCTCATCTCCATTTTTTATAGCCTGAATAACCTTTTCGACATCTGTCTGATTGTTAATATTTTCTGCAAGTTTCGTCGGCATAATCAGGACGTACATGGTATCCTTGGCCGTCTTATCTCCTCTTGCCCGATGAGCCAGTCCCCAGTTCAATGTTGCCCCCGGTGTCGTCAGCACATCCTGATATAAAGAGCCAACTTCATTTGCATTCAGTTCTGCGAACTGTTCTCCATCGGCTGCCGTATCGACCTGATGATGCTTTTGAGACAACGCTTGATATGTATTTGCCCATATCCATCGGCTTTCTCTCTTATTAGGTGAAGCATTGACAATTTCTATCTTGTTATCAGAAGCTGTTGTTTTCCATACGATTCCTTGCGTATCACTTGTTATATACGGCTGGTAATTGCTATGATTATTACAAAGCGGCGTTTCAAAGCTTCCATTCTGAAGTGCTGAATAATAAGAAACCTGAGTTGCTATTGACTCACCAGTTTTATTTCCCTGTTCATCATAAATTTCCACCTTGTAGTATTTTCTTGCCCCATTATCAAGTGCTGCATTCAGACTTTTTCCATCTTCTGAAATGTTGTAGGAATCTCCGGTAATCTTACGGCTTACAACTTCTGTCCAGTTGCTTGTTCCATTGTCACTTTTGAACCACTTATAACTGGCTGCAACGACGGATTCCGGAACATTCAATGTTCCCTGATCTTTGATATGATTCTCCAGTGAAAATGTTGTAACTGCCAGTGGCATAACATCTTCCTGTACACTTCCATCTGAGCCCTCACTCTCATCAGAAGCCGTTGCCTTTGTCCATGTCAGTGCAAATGCAGAAACACTCTCGACGTCATATTTTGCTGTGATTACATTTCCGTCTACACTTATTTTTCCATCTGTGGCATCAGCAACTTTTTTCATCTGAAGTCCTGTCTCAGTTTTTATGAGCTGTTGTACTGCAATGGTATTCAGGTCAACTTCTTCTGCCAGTGTTTTGGCATCGATCTGCAGCTCAATAGCCACTTTTCCACCCGTCGGCTGACAAGCTCCGTTTTCATCTTCAAATGACATATCAAAAGCTTGAAATCCATCATATGCTGTCTCACCATCTGTCAGTGCTGTCTCCACCTCTTTATAATGTTCTGCTGTCTCCCCTTCGGATTTCAACGCCTTCACTGAAAATGTTACGTCCTCTGGCAGTACCCCTTTTACGGCACTCGCTTTTACTGTAATTCCTTTCATTTGTTTTTCAGGTGTGAATGTCATATTTTCTTCACCCTGATCACACTCTGTACTTGCTCCTGACGGAATCTTTGCCACTGTGTCTTCTTCAGCAAATGCCTGTATTCCAGACATTCCCAAAAGCATTGACAAAGTAAGCACCACTGCCAGTACACGCAGTACTTTAGAATGTGCACGATATTTTCCCCTATGATTCATACTCTTCTCCTCCTTCTCTTTTTTAGGGAATGGTCTAAAACAGTTTTCCTGTCCTGACCTTATATACAAAAGCCTTATCACTACAGAATCTATATTCCGTGGTAATATTATTACATTCCACCCTTCCAGGAGTTTTCTCGACTGAGATAAAAAGCATGAAAAGTCCCTCTTTCTGTTTGTCACATCACAGACAGGGATTATTTTTCATGCTTCAATTTATATTGTGGGAATTTTAACAGTATTTAAGTGATGTATTTTCATGTAAATATATTGACATTTACTAAATACAGGGGTAAAATTATTAGTATTAAAAATTTTTATATGTATTAGAGTTTGCTTTATTTACCACAGAATATAGATTCTGTGGTCTTTTTGTTTTTCTGATCCATTTCTATTAACTTGTACGGGAAATTTCATTTTCTCCAGTATTTTTTCATAAGTATCTATCGTCTCCGCCACGTATATTCTGGTCGTTTCGATGCTGCTGTGTCCAAGTACATCTGCCAGATGTGCCAGATTCTGCTCTGTATGATAAAAAATCCTCGCAAATAAATGTCTCATATTGTGCGGAAATACTTTTTCCTTTTCCACACCTGCTTTTTCACATAATTTCTTCATTTCATGATAAACATTAGAACGATCTACCGCTTTTCCATTCCGTGTCCGGAATATATATCCTGATTCGATTTTATTTTTTCTGCAATATTCTAATATATTTTTTCGGAGTTCATTTTGAAATTTTACAGACCTTGTTTTTCCTTTCAACGATATCTCTGCTTCACCTTGTTCCACGGATTCAACTGTAATAAAAGGCAATTCACTGATCCTTATTCCCGTGCTTACAAGTACTTGCAAAAGCATATATAATCTCTGACTACTCTTTTTCTGTGCCACTGTAAGAAGTCTTGAAAATTCTTCCGAAGATAGTTGCCTTTTCTCTGAGATAAATGCTTTTTTCTGAATCTTAAGGAAATGCATTTTTAATTCTGGTCTTTTGCTCCACACAAAATATGCATTAATCGCTGAAATCTTAACATTAACCGAACGTACATTATATTGTTTCTTTTCCAGGTCCCTATATTCCACGAAAAGTTGTTTTTCCGGTACCCTTCCATCAAGAAATTCCATGAATTTTCTCACTTCCTGACAATATCTTTGAATTGTGTTATCTGAGTGTTCCGTTTCATAAAGACTCTCTCCAAATTCTTTAATTTGTTTTTCTGTAATTGTCTGAATTTTACTCTCCTTACATTTTCGCTGTTCTTCTTCCATTTGATTCCAAATTTTCCGTGCAACTGAATCTGTAAATTTCTCCATAATTTTCCCCATAATTATTTACCTCCCGTATGCTAGTTTTGAATTTATTATTTTCAGGATTATAATTTTCCATGCCAAATTCCAGAAACTTTATACTCCATTTTATCGTAGCGCAAATATCAAAAAAAGAGAATGTACCCGATTTAGCACATTCTCTTACAGTTTATATATTCAATTTTACCGATTCATCTCACTATGATATCCGACTGTCTCGTGATCATGGATAATATTCTCTATCTCCTCACGATCCAATGACGGCATATCACCTGGGATAGTATTCTTGGCTGCACTGCTGGCATTTCCATAGCGAAGAGCACTTGCACACCCTCCGTCTTCTCTCAAAAGTCCATACAGCACTCCGGAACAATAAGCATCTCCGCTTCCAATACGATCTACAACTTCGATATTCTCGTATGGTTTCTCTTCATAGAATTTCTTCGCTTTTGCGTCGTAAATTACAGAAGTAAAGTTATGTATCTTTGGACTTAATACAGTACGCTGGGTGGATGCGATGACGGAGATTGGATATTCAGCTGCAAAGCTTTCCATGATCTCTTTTACATTGCCTTCTTTTCCAAATGTCAGTCTTGCAGTGTCTTCGGAGCAGAAGAAAATGTCTACATAAGGAAGGATTCCTTCAATACATTTTCTTGCTTCTTCTCCTGACCAGAGATTCAGGCGGAAGTTCACGTCAAATGAAATGAGTGCGCCTTTTTCTTTAAATCTCTTAATCATCTCTACTCCGGTCTTCCGACACTCTTCACTGAGCGCCAGAGTAATTCCGGAGGTATGAAAGCATCTGGTCGATTCATATATACTGTCATCAAATTCATCGATGTCAATTCTGGTCATGGACGAATGCTGTCTGTCATAGACCACGCCCGGTTTTCTCGGGTATGCTCCGTTCTCGTAGTAATACACGCCCAATCTTGCATCTTTTCCTGTATCGTATACCAGATAATCATCACTGACTCCACAGAATCGGATCTTATTCTTTGCGAACATACCGATACTACTGTCTGGAATTCTTGATATGATACCGGATCTCAGACCAAGAAGAGATACACCGGAAGCTACGTTAAGTTCTGCGCCGCCAACCTGCTTCTGAAATGTCTCTCCACGTACGATACGCTCATTGTCCGGTGGGGACAGACGAAGCAGAATCTCTCCTAATGTCAGCAGATCAAATGCTTTTTTCTTCATAAGACTAGCCTCTTACTTCTTTTACAATCTCTACAGCTTCTTTTGTCATTGCCTCAATCTTGTCGAACTCTCCAGCCTCTACAAGACTTCCTTTTACCATCCAGCTTCCGCCACATGCAAGAATCTTGTCATATGCAAGATATTCTTTTACATTTGCCGCATTGATTCCACCTGTAGGCATGAATTTCAGTCCTGTGTATGGAGCTGCCATAGCTTTGATCATCTTCAGTCCGCCTGCTGGCTCTGCCGGGAAGAATTTTACAACTTCAAGACCATTCTCGATTGCCTGTTCAGCCTCGCTTGGAGTGCAGATTCCTGGTGTGACCGGAATATTCTTCTCTACACAGTATTTTACAATCTTAGGATTCAGTCCTGGGCTTACGATAAATTTTGCTCCGGCTGCTACAGCACGGTCTACCTGCTCTGTTGTCAGAACTGTTCCGGCTCCAACAAGCATCTCTGGATATTTCTCAGACATGATACGGATTGACTCCTCTGCTGCATCTGTACGGAAAGTAACCTCTGCACATGGAAGTCCTCCATTGCAAAGAGCTTTTGCAAGTGGCTCTGCGTCCTTTGCATCATTTAATACAACGACTGGTACAATACCAATTTTCTGAATCTTCTCTAATACTTCATTCATGATCTTCTTCTCCTTCTTCTTTTTCAGTTTCATTATGTGAAATCTATTTTCATATTATGAAATCTCTTAATTCTGATTATACTCAAAGGACGCATAATGTCAAGAGTATTTCAAGTTTTCTAACCACCTCTTTATTATAATTCTAAGCTTATGTAAAAACAACCTGTTCTCATTTGTAAATCTATATCAGCTGGGAGATGACTCCCACCTCTATAGGTGGTGAGA
>UMII01042532.1_pt1 | contig 33532 bp, 38 predicted proteins | sample 1965731 | NCBI WGS metagenome assembly UMII01 (sample SAMEA4836118, study PRJEB28245) | human gut metagenome | biome: gut microbiome; material: fecal sample | place: Denmark | collected 2008
TAGCTGCTACGAATACTTATATTGACTCTACAACCAATGAAACAAAAGAACAAACTGCTTTCATTAATTGCGTAGCATGGGGCAAGATTGGCGAAGCTGTTGGAAATTGCAAGAAAGGGGAGCGATTACTCGTAAATGGTCGTATTCAAACTCGGTCATACGATACGCAAGATGGGCAGAAGCGATACATTACGGAAGTAGTAGCCGATTTTGTTGGTAAAAAGCTTGATGGCGGTTTTGATGATGCTAGCAACTTTGACAGTTTTGAGCAACCGCAAAATGAAAATATTCCGTTTTAGGTGATTAAATGGCTTATAAACATAAAGATTGTGTTAATAACTGGATAGTTAGTAAAAAGAAATATCCACGATATGTGCAACTGATGAAGTCATTACAATTATTGTTTGGACTATTTCAAGAGGCAAAACATGTAGACTTTATAAATGTTGTGTATGGAGAAAATGCAGATTGTTATGAGGCTGCATTTCATAGGATAAAAGCATATTACAAACAATATCCAAAGTTAAAAAAACGAAAGATGCCAAGGATTAATGGTGATAGCGATATGTATGATATACCACCAAGCCAGTTATAAAGGAGTGAGTAACAATGCTAGTTGAAGATAAAACAAAATATTGCTGGGTTGACAACGGAAAAGCTGGCGAACCGCAAGATAGCATTAAAGATGTAATAGCGGATTATTTAGAATACATCAGTTATTTTGATGATGTTGCTCTCAATCGTGATATTGAATGGGTACGTGTTGGACACCCTTGTTATTACGTTCCAAAGATTGATAGTGAACGAGTACTTTGGAATTTAATTGAATATGACATGGATGATGAAATTAAAGAATTGTCGGACGATTACTTGAACGATGTAAAGAAAGAGCATATTGACGAACTAAGCGAAGAACTAACAAAAGTATTCCGAGCATGGGAGAAGAAATATGGGTTCGAAAATAATGCATGGGTGGTTTTTGAAACAAAGAAATACCGCATTAGTGATTATATCGACAAATAGGGGTATTGATTATGAAAGTACCATGTAAGGAGTGAGTATATAAGAGGTGCATATATGGGGATTATTTGATGATGGCAACGGCTGCTATCGTCAAGCGGTAGATGAATATAACGTGAATATGGGGGGGGCAACACACGATCACATCAATAGGAATTGGTGATGCGTGTATCAATCAAGATTTAGCAATCAACACGTTACACAATCCAAAAGCACTATGGGAACAGTTGGACAAGTTGGATAGACCAGATGTTATTCTAGCTAGTCCACCATGTGAAAGCTGGAGCGTGGCAAGTGCAATGAAAGGCGGAAACGCTTGCTGGAAACAAGAAAAGGATATGACTATCAATCTATTTGGTGAGTATGAACAAGGAAGTAAATTCACAATCAGAAATCAAGCTGATTATGAAAACTACCAATTCAAGTATGACAAGTCATTTCTAACACGCATTAATGGTGAGATGTGCATCTACAACACATTGAAAATCATTGAGCGTTATCAACCTAAAGTATTTGTGATTGAAAACCCTGCATATGGGCGGATATGGGAATACATAGAAAATGTAATAGGGTTCGATGTTCCTTATGAGAATTTAACCTATTACAACAACTATGATTATCCAGTTAAGAAACCAACGAAATTTGGTAGCAATATTGATTTGAAGCTATTGAAAGATGATATAAAGAACACCATTAAATTCAATAAGCTAAATACATCTGGTGTTAATCGATATAACACCAGGTCAAATATTCCGTTGGAGTTAGTAAAAGATATTTTAAAACGATGTGAGAAGTATGTAGAGGGGTGATGATCATTGCCAATAAACAGTAAGCAAAAAGGAGCAAGGGGCGAACGTGAATTTGCTAGTCTATGCAAGGATCATGGATTTGATGTAAGACGAACGCAACAGTATTGTGGAAATACAGGTGATGCCAGCGATTGTGTTGGATTACCTAATATCCATATTGAGGTAAAGCGTGTACAAGCATTAAATATCGATAAAGCAATGGCACAAGCAATTCACGATAGCGAACATAAAAACGTGATGCCAATCGTGGCACACAGAAAAAATAATGCTAAATGGTTAATCACCATGAGGGCTGATGATTGGTTTGAAATGTATAAAGAAAGCGGGTTGAGTAATGGCAGTTAATACATCAACATATGGTATCCCGCACAATTGCAAAAATTGGCTAGCGTTAGCATCGGTAGTATGGGGCGAACTGGATATAAGCGAGGCCATACATATTATTACTGAGAAAGGCAGAGGATTGCCTACCAAAAGAAGCATACAAGATGAATTTGCATTGACTGATAAGGTTATTGAACTATGCAAGAAAGGTTTAACAAACAGGCAAATTATGGCTGAGTTGAATATATCGAGCAATCAAGTTGTTAGAGCGAAGAATTGGGGAGAATGGAATAATGTTAGTGAAACTATTAAATGAATACGCACAACTACCGACTAGAGGTAGTAAGGATGCAGCTGGATTAGATTTATATTGCCCTTTTCAGATTAAAGTACCTGCTGACAGTCAAAAGAAAATACCATTAGGGATAGCAGTAGAAATACCTAAAGGACATATGGGGCTATTAGTACCAAGAAGCAGTATGAGCAAAACACCTCTAAGATGTGCAAATAGCGTAGGAATTATCGATGCAGATTATAGAGGAGAATTAAGCATCGCATATGAAAACATATCTTGTAGTGATTACATGATATTTAGAGGTGATCGCATCGCACAATTAATCATCGTACCAATCGCTATTGTAGATGTAGAAGAAGCACAAACACTCAGCGAAACAGAACGTGGCGATGGTGGATATGGTAGTACTGGAAAATAAAAAAGACAGTAAATAGACAGAAAAGACAGTAGAAAGACAGAAAGTAGACAGTAAAAGGAGAAAACAAATATGAACAAATTAGTATTAGCAACAATGATTATGGGTGTAATTGGTGGCAATGTGTTTGCAAATGGTGTAGTTACAGGCCCTGTAGAGCCTAACACACAAGCACCAGTAGTAAGCGGTTATAATTCTGTAGCCGTAGGGGCAAATACAGTAGTTACAGGTACAAACACAATTGCAGTTGGCCGTGATAATAAAGCAACAGGAAATGATAGTGTTGTAATCGGTGGTGGCAATGGAACAATTGAAGCAGACCAAGCAAGCGTAATTGGGTACAACAATTACGTAGGCAACAATAAAGAACAAACTGTATTAGGTGCTAACAACACTGTAGACAATCAAGGGGCGGTAGTAGTTGGTACACATAGCGTAGTGCGTGGTATTGATGCGGTAGTCATTGGCAATAATGCATCAGCACCTATTCAAAATTCCGTAGCTATTGGCACAAATAGTCAGACTGATAACCCTGTAGGTGTTCGACAAGTTGTATTAAATGGTGTAACTCACGTGTTCGCAGGTGAAAGTCCTAATAGCGTAGTATCCTTTGGTAGTAAGAAAAGCGATACATACAGCGGAATTAGCAATTACAACCGACAACTGCACAATGTAAGTGCTGGCCGTGTAGACCCTAGCAGTTTAGATGCAGTTAATGGAAGCCAACTGTTCGCAGCGTATGACGAAATTGAAACAAATGGAACACACATTGCCAAACTTCAAAAAGATGTGAACTGTTTAGACAAACGAGTTACACGAAATACTACGAATATCTCTAATTTGACCTCTAAGGTGGATAACGGATTCGCAACGATTAATAACACTCTAACCGCTACAAACGAGCGTGTGGGGCAAAATAGCCAAGCCATTTTGAATAATACGGATAGAATTAATAACAATGAAACACGCATTACAGATTTAGAGCGTAATACAGTAGGTCAAATCTCAAACGTGATGCATGAAGTGGCAAAAGCTGGTGCATCTAATGCAGCACTAAGTGCGTTACACTATCTCGGTTACAATTCCGATGACAAACTAACATTTGCGGTAGGTTATGGACATTATAAAAACGCAAATGATGTAGCACTTGGTATGTTCTATGCACCAACAGAGCATGTAATGTTTAGCTTGGGTGCTACATTGGCCAACAAAATGATTAACGCAGGTGTATCCTTTAGACTTGGTAAAGGTAGTGAATACGAAACTAACCATAAAGGTAAAATCAAACAACTTGAAGAGTTGGTAAATCAATTAGTAGCGGAAGTTGAAGAATTGAAAGCTGGTAAATAAATGTGTACACCAATAGGGAAATATACAGGTGATGTAGATAAGCTACAAACAAAAACAAAAGATTTCAAGGTAATGGCTAATATGAATGCAGAAAATAATAGAAATGCAATCCAATTTGCACAAGAGTTATTTTTTAATGCGATCATGGGTGTATCGATAGTAGTTTTGATATTTGGGTTTGTGATTTTGATTAAAGTATTGGTTGGATAGGTATAGGCGGTGAAATATCCGCCTTATCATAAGAGGTAACTATGATTGACTTTGAACTATTATCAAGTGCATTAACAATAGTGCATGGGAACGATATATATAAGCCTATTATAAGAAGAAGGCCAGATGGTATTTTCGCTGAATATTGTATAGGTGGTGCAAACATTGCAGTAATGATAAGTATGTTCGATTTGAGAGAAGGACGAATGTCATTAGAAGAATATACAAGGTCAGTACGGAAAAGAGCATTATTTGAATATATGAATTTTGTTGAAAATGAGCGTGATAAAGAATGGAGCAATGCGTATATGCAATGGAAAAAAGAGCAAGAGGACAACAAATGCTAGGTTATAGCGGATATACAGAACATTCAGATTATTACATAGCACCGCATGACACATGGGAAAGTGCATTTGAATTTCTAAAACAGCTGGCTTGTGAAAGTGGCGATGATGAATTTTGTATCGGTGAAATGCAAGATGATTTACAAGACAACGGAATGTTTATAAAAAACGTGAAGTGGTACAAATGGAATGAAGATAAAGGAGCATGGGAATATGAACGATAAGCAATTTACAGATGAATTGTTCCGTAGAATGTACGTTTTAGGCTACAGAAAAGCGGAAATTGAAGACGGAACAGTATTCTTTTATAAGAATTGCGGACGCATTTCGCGGTGGTCAAATAGAGTTGATATAAGAAGTACGTGCTTTACAGAAGAAAACCAACAAATTGATATTGCTGAATATCTAGGTATCGTTGATTGGTCAAAAGTAGCGGTTGATACACCTATATTTGTTAAGGATTATAAATGTGATGCTTGGAAAAAACGTTATTTTGCGTTTTATAAAGATGAAACTGTATATGCTTTGGCAAATGGTGCAACAACTTGGAGTGCTGAAAATGATAGAAACATAATACCTTGGGCGTACGCAAAACTAGCAGAGGTATAAACATATGGCTGAAAATTTAATTACAATTGGAATGATATTAGGTGTTTCACCTGTTTTAGCAGCGGTTTTAAGCGATGCCTTTGATACGTTTGAAGAGGGATGCGTGCGAATGTTATACATACAGGCGATAATTGGTATTGTGTTAATTATCTTTGGTGCTGGTGTTATGTTGGGTGGTGAGTAATATTTGAATGAACCGACAAAGAGCGAAAAGAGATTAATCAGTAGTGCTAGAAAATACCTTGAGCCTGTAAAGACAGTTGATGAGCAAATAAAGTCGATTGCAAAAGAAATAGAACAACTACGATGTAACATCACATCGATTAGTGCAATCGATTATTCTAAAGATAAAGTGAGCGGTGGCGGTGTTCCTTGTGGATTAGAAAATAGCGTAGCAAGGTTTATTGATACAGAAAAAGAACAACGCAGACGGATTGATGAATTGAGTGAGTACAAGTGCGATGTAATCAACACGATCAATAGTCTAAGCGAAGAAATAGGCGGCACAATGTTACGTTATGAATACCTGCTTGGAATGTCAGCCAAACAAGCGCATTCAGTTTTTGAGAACCAATTCAATGAAAGACAGGCTATGAGGTACAAAGAAAAAGCATTGATTGAAATAGGCAGGTTGAAATGTCAGTAAATGTCATGAAATGTCAGTAAATGTCAGTATAAACACCTAAAAACATATAGTAGAATATAGGGTGTAAGAGTTGCCAATGAGCAATTCTAAAAACTAAATAGCAATTGAGGTGCGGTTTTATATTTTGTATTTGAAAATCAACGAGTATTGTTTCTAAGTCATTACAATCTATATTATTTTCTAACTGCACCGCACCTCTTATATTGCATTTTGTAAACTAATACCGCACATATAATCCGTTCCAATATTGCAATAACAACCAACTATACGTTTCATGAGATAAAACCTTAAGCGAAAAAATGTTACATACTACAAACAACTAGCGGTATTAGTTTAGAGAGTGCAATTGCATACTGAAAACTAAAGCTATATATGTTCCATTAAGAACCGAGTATTGTGCGAGAGTTAGACAGAGTGAGCTAACCATGATTACAATTCATATACTCGTGTTGGCGAATAGCTAACTATATAACTTTGGTTTTGAGTATGCAATAAAAATGAATAAAACTATTCCATAATGAGGTATATCCACGGCGATATATCTCATTTTTTGTATAAAGTTATCAAAAGGGGAGAAGTGATGACTGATATATTGTGTTGTAAAAGCAAATGCTTAAACAACAAGAAAGGAAAATGTACGGCTAATGTCATTGAATATGACGGCTTGTGTCAAACATACATTACACAGGGGAACGCAAGAAAAAGTACATGCGGTTTGTGTGTTAGATCTAATGGGAAGCTAAAACGGAAAGGTGGTGAAGTACTAAAATGATTAAAGCGATTAAACAATTCATTAAGGATAGAGCGCTATTTAAAAAAGCTGCACAAGATTTAGACAATAAAGACTTACAGGCAAAAGCAAAATATGCGTTTGAACATCGTGAAGATAACGTGTTAAGCATTATTGATTGCCTAGCTATTGTGTGCGGTGTATTGATTATAGTCGGTATTGTGTGGTGCTTGATGTGAATTATCAACCTACAATAAAGAAACTGCTTAAAGCATTACAAATGAATGGTAGGCGGTATGTAGTCGATGTAAGGCAATCATGGAGTAAATTCGATAAGCCTTGCAAGGTGTATATCGTTAACAGAATGTACACGGAAGAGGAATACAAACTGACATTTCCTCATAAGTACAAAAAGGGGAAGACTTTCAAGCAAGGACAACTCTATAAGAAAGAAAGTGAGTATAGCAGTACTAAGCAACATGAAGTACTGCTATTTTTAGTTAGAACATATAAAGGTGGTGATTGATATATGGCAGCTGCTAGCACCTTAACAGAAAAAGAACGTATATTTGCAGATGAGTATATCAAGACTACCAATGCAACACAGAGTGCTATTAAGGCTGGATATGCAGAAAAAAGTGCATCAAGCAAGGGAAGTCAACTATTAAGAAAAGTAAAGGTACGCCAATACATAGATGATGTAATGGAAAAGCGTAGTAAAAACACAATCGCAACGGCTGATGAAGTGTTGGAGTACCTAACTAAGGTTATGAATGGCGAAGAAAAAGATGCATTTGGCTTGGATACATCGATTGCAGATAGAACCAAAGCAGCCGAATTGCTAGGTAAACGGCACATGCTATTTACTGATAAGGTGAAACTTGATGCAGAAATAGAGATTGATATATCCGACCGCATGAAACAAGCAAGGGTGAAATCTGATGAAGTACAACAAGGCACAACTGATTGATGCGTTAGGTTCGTTTACGCATGATCCATTAGGCTTTGCATACTTTTCTTTTCCTTGGGGTGAAAAAGGAACACCGCTTGAAAACTTTGATGGCCCTGATGAGTGGCAAGTTGACACCTTTAAGAAAATAGGTGAAGAACTACGCAAGGGCAAATCGTTGGCGAAAGCAATTCAAATTGCAGTTGCATCAGGTCATGGTATTGGAAAGTCAGCATTTTCATCGATTTTAATTCTATTTGCTATTGCTACACATGAGAATACGAGGGGAGTTGTAACCGCTAATACTGATACACAGTTAAGGTCTAAGACTTGGGCTGAGTTGAATAAGTGGTATAACCTGTTCATAGGCAAGGAACTATTTACTTACACGGCAACCGCATTGTTTAGTGCTGATAAGCAGTACGAAAAGACATGGCGGATAGATGCTATTCCATGGAGCGAAAGTAATCCAGAAGCATTCGCAGGCTTGCATAACCAAGGGAACAGAATACTTATCATATTTGATGAAGCATCCGCTATTTCCGATAAGATTTGGGAAGTAACAGAGGGTGCTTTAACCGATAAGGAAACCGAGATTATATGGTGCGTGTTTGGAAACCCTACACGTAATAGTGGCAGGTTTAGAGAATGTTTCAGAAAGCATCGTGCATATTGGACTACCTATCAGATAGATAGCCGTACTGTTAAAATCTCAAACAAAGCGAAATTACAAGAATGGGTGGATATTCATGGTGAGGATAGCGACTTTGTAAAAGTGCGTGTAAGAGGGATATTCCCTAGTGCATCGGACACACAATTTATATCCGCATCAATCGCTGATGAAGCACAAAAGCGAATGTACAGAGTTGGTGAGTTTAACAACCTACCTGTAATTATCGGTGTAGACCCTGCATGGACTGGTGGCGATACATTAGAAATTGTGATGCGTAATGGCTATTCCATGAAGTGTTTGGCAACCATTGAAAAGAATGATGATGATATGCGTATGGCTAATCTCATAGCACAATTTGAGGATGAGTACAAAGCTGATGCGGTATTCATAGACCAAGGATACGGCACTGGTATTTACAGTATTGGCAAGTCAATGGGTAGAAAATGGCGGTTAGTTGCCTTTGGTGGTAAAGCACCTAATGATATGTACCTTAACATGAGAGCGTATATGTGGGGCGAAATGAAAGACTGGCTAAAAGAGGGCGGTTCTATTCCACCTAATGACCAAGGGTTATATGACGATTTAACCAGCCCAGAAGCGATCATTGATAAGAATGGCAGAATACAACTTGAAAGCAAAAAGGACATGAAAGAGCGTGGCTTACCATCACCGAATAAAGGCGATGCATTAGCCTTGACCTTTGCATTTAGGGTCACTAAAAAAGTAAATGGCAATCACAGAAGAGTAGCGAATACAGAGTACAAACCATTTGGGTAAAGGGGGAATGTGAATGTGTATGAAAGCTAAAACACCAAGTGTTACTACACCAGCACCTGCACCAGTCGCACAGACTGATGATATGACGCAAAAGAAAGATGAACAATGGTTCACTGATAAAAAGCGTAAGAAAACTGGTTATGACAGCACAATCTTGGCTAGTGCGTTGAATCAAGCAACAGGCAAAACAACATTAGGCGGTTAATATGGGAACTATACTATCAAGCCTAGCAAGGCAACCTACAGAAAAGCCTGTAACTAAACCAAAAGACTACAAGAAAATAAAAACAAAATTCAATCAGATGTTCACCAATCGTCAAAAGTACGTTGAGAAATGGAAGATGATTAGAGATTATCAATTACCATTCCTTGGTGTGTTTGATGGTGAACAAGACCAATCGAAACTATATACCGATAAAATCCTTACTGGTATTGCTTGGGAAAGTTGCCAGATATTCGCTAGTGGTGTAATGAGCGGAATGACACCGCCTAGCAGAAAATGGTTTAAGTTAACCATGGAAAATACCGACATGGCGGCGAATAGTGAGGTAGCGAAAGTATTAGACGAGCGTGAAGAAATATTGTATGCAGTATTTGCAAAATCCAATTTCTACAATGTGGTTCACCAAGTCTATATGGAACTACCATTTGGACAAGCGCCTATGTCAATCATGCCAGATGGTAAAGTTGGTGTACGTTTCACATCGTATCCAATCGGAACATACGCATTAGAATGTAATGCTAATGGTGAGGTTAACACGTTTGGACGGAAGTACAACATGACTTGCGACCAACTCGTGGAAGAGTTTGGGCATGATAACTGTACCGAAAAGATTAAAAATGCATACGATGACGGCAAGGGTAATGCATCTACATATACTGTTTGTTGGCTAGTGTGCGAGAACAAAGACCGCAATGGAAAACTAGGCAATAAGAACATGCCTTATTCCTCTATTTACTGGGTTGAGGGGAGTAGGGATGATGAAATCTTGCGACATAGTGGCTATGAAGAATGGCCTATTCCGATTGCACGGCACACAACACATGATCTAAATGGTTATGGTAAAGGTAGTGCATGGTTCGCACAATCTGATGCAATGATGTTGCAGAAGTTAGAACTAGACCGATTAACCGCTATTGAGTTAGGTGTAAAGCCACCTATGGCCGTAACATCTGATGTAATCGGTAGTGTATCACTATTTCCTGGCGGTATAACCGAAGTCGATACAGGCGGTAAAGTTGAACCTATCTTTAACGTAGGTATCAACCTAGATTGGATTATGCAACAAATCATCGAAGTTAAAGACAGTATTAAGCGTGCATATAGTGCTGACTTATTTCTAATGCTCGATAACATGGACAATGGACAAATGACGGCAAGGGAAGTCATGGAACGCACGCAAGAGAAGTTACAACAATTAGGGCCTGTAGTTGAAAGGCTACTATCTGAATTTCTTAATCCGATTATCGAACGTACCTATGCGATATTAGATCGTGCAGGTGTGTTTCCACCAATCGATGAAGCGTTGGCGGAAGAGTTAAACGGCCAAGATGTGAAGATAGAGTACATTTCACCATTGGCACAGGCACAGAAAGTATCTTCATTAACATCAATTGAACAGTATTTTGCGTTCCTTATGTCATTGGCACAGGGCAATCCTAATATTCTACAAAAGTTTAATTTTGAAGAGGCAGCAGATTATTATGGTGTTAACCTCGGTGTACCTGCAAAAGTAATTGTATCGAATGATGAATATCAAGCTAAGATGGAAGAACAACAACAGGCACAACAAGAACAAGAGGAACAAGCACAGATGATGCAAGCGGCACAATTGGCACCTCAAATGGCTAGTGCAGCTAAACAAGCAACCGATGCAGCAAATGATGGAAACCCTGTAATGCAACAGTTAATGGGAATGGGGTACTAGATGAAACAAAAAAGAGATTATATGCGTGAGCGTGATATTGAAGCGCTGAACCACGTACTGAGTGATGAACTCGGTAGGTGGTTTTTTTATCGCATTCTTGACCGAGCAAAATTGAATAGCCAATCATTCACAGGCAACAGTACAACATTCTTCAATGAGGGAATGAGGGCTGTTGCTATTTTGTTGCAAAACGATTTAGGAAAGATTGGCGATGGTGTAGAGGGTGTTAAGAAATACCACCTAGCACAAATAGAAAATATTCAAATGCAAAAGTATTTCAAGAGTTTAGAACAAAGCGAATTAGAGAAAGGTGAATAACCATGGATGAAAATTTAGAACAAGGCACAAACAATAACACGGATAGTGCAAATGGTGGTACACCACAGGACACGAATACACAAGAACAACAAAGCACGATTTTAGGCGGTGGCGGTGATACTAACACCGACCAACATGCAGAACCTACTGTATATGATTTCTCAACTGCATTTGATGGTGGCGAAGTTGACCAAACCATCGCAGATGAATTTTCAAAAATGCTTAATGGTGTAGGCGCAACGCAAGAACAAGCGTTAGAGATGGCTAAGTTTGGCAATCAATATGCTACCAACCTTGTAACAGCTTACGAAAACCAAAAGCAAGAAGCACTCAAAGAACAATACAAAGGTTACGCAGATAACGCTCGTGAGGTATTAGGAAGCAAATTCGATACTACTGTTAGCCAAGCGGCCGCAGGTGTTGAAGCAGTAGAAAAGACAATTCCTAATATTCGTGAAATCTTAGCTGAAAATGGCTTGGGTAATCGTGTAGAAGTAATTCAACTATTCGCACATATTGCTGGTATGGCAAGCGAAGATAACAACGCAGGGAATAACAGACCTGCAAATAATCAATCTGACGAAGCTATTAGACGGAATATGTATCCGTCCATGTTTAAAGACTAAAGGAGATTAATTAATGGCTACAATTGGAACTAACAATCCTACATTATTGGATTTACAAACTCGTATGGATCCAAATGGTAAAATTGCACAAATCATTGAGCAATTGAACCAAACAAACGAAATCATTCAAGACATGACAATGATTGAATGTAATGATGGCACATCTAACAAAACAACAGTACGTACTGGATTACCATCTACTACATGGCGCATGTTGTATGGCGGTGTACAACCATCTAAATCCACTACAAAACAAATCACTGATACTTGTGGTATGTTGGAAGCGTATTCCGAAGTGGATAAAGACTTGGTTAAACTTTCTAATGACCCTGTAGCGTTCCGTGCAACAGAAGATAGTGCGTTTGTTGAAAGTATGGGCCAAGAAATCGCACGCACACTTTTTTATGGCGATGAAACTACACCAGAAAAATTCATTGGCTTATCCGCACGTTTTAATACATTGGATATTAAAAAAGCTGATTGCGCTAAAAACATTATTGATGCAGGCGGTACTGCTAACCTTGCCTCTATGTGGCTTGTGGGTTGGGGCCCTCTTACTGTACATGGTATTTATCCACGTGGCAGTCAAGGCGGTTTAGAACAAGAAGATTTGGGCGAAGTAACAGTTACTAAAGCTGATGGTTCTATGTTCCAAGGTTATCGCACGCACTTCAAACAAAACATCGGTTTATCCGTGCGTGACTGGAGATATGTAGTACGTATCGCTAATATCGATATGAAATCTATCAAAGAAGATATTTCCGCAGGCCCTAACTTGATTAACTTGATGATCCGTGCAGAAGAAAAAATGCAATCTCTCACAGGATGTAGACCAGTATGGTACATGAACCAAGAATTGCGTACATTCTTACGCTTGCAAAAGAACAAAGTACATGGTTCTACTATCACAGAAGATATGGAAATGGGTAAAATGGTTACTCGTGCGAATGGTATTCCTGTTCGTAAAATTGATGCATTGCTTTCCACAGAAGCACGAGTTACTGCATAGTAGAAAGGAGAAAATACATGATTATCGATACTTTAAATACATTCCATTGGAAACGTGAATTATCTGGCAATGTCAGCTCCGATGTTATGATTACTAGCGGTGATGCTGACCCTAACTTGTGGTTAGTTGTTCGTGTAGACAAAGCATTAACTGGCACTGCATTAATCAACGTATATACATCTGATACAGAAAACATTGCTAACCCTGTATTGTTGCATGGTATTACATTACCAGCCAATGCACCAGCTGGGTACGAATATAAAGTGCGCTTGGCAAATGGTGTTAAACGTTATACACGTGCTAATGTCAACAATGCAACAGCTGGCACAATTTCTGTATTCTTAACTAGCGGTATCACTAGCAAATAGGGGGTAACATGGAATACATTGCAAAAGTAACTTTGTATCACAATACAAAGGGTTTAATTGAAGAAGGAAAAACAGTAGAACTTACAAAAGAAGAAGTAGCTGAATACGATAAAGATTACTTCAATGATTTGTTTGAAGCTGTAGGCGCAGAAGAAACCGAAGATGGCGAAGAAAAGCCAAAGACTAAATCTAAAGGCAAGAAATCGGAAGAAACTGCAGAATAACAGAATGAGGGGTGCGTATGCATCCCTCTTTTTTACTACAAAGGGGGCAATATGACACCTACTGATATTTGCAACATGGCTTTGTCATTAATCAATGGCGGTAGGATATACGGCCTTGATGAAGAAACAGAAACGGCTAGACAATGCAGATTGCACTATGATGCGACACGCAAAATGCTACTTTCACAATATGAATGGAATTTTGCACGAAAGCGTGAAGAGTGCGTACTATCTGAACATAAACTAGCTGGCTATGAATTTGTTTATGCGTATCCTGAAAAGTGCTTACGTATTTTAGGGGTTATTCCTAAAGGTGAACGATTTAAAGCGGAAAGCCAAAAGGAATATGATGTATTCACATTTGACGATAACACAAAGTACATAGTAAGCGATGTACCGCTTGCGTATATCGATTACGTGTACGATGTGCAAGATATAGATGTATTTAGTCCTGTATTTATTCAAGCATTGAAGTCTAAAATGGGTTCTGATTTAGCTATGCCATTAACTGGTAATAGTGGTTTATTCGACCAGTGCTATAAACTCTATCAAGCAGCAACGCAAGAAGCCAAAAGTTTGAGCGCTAAAGAACGTAGGCAAGATATGCCATATATTTCTAACTATGTAAAGGCAAGGAGTTGGTAATCATGAAACCAATGTATATATCACAACTTGCATTTACAACTGGTGAGATTTCGCCTGATGTATCTAGACGATTTGACCTAGATCAATTCAAAAGTGCATTACTATTAGCAGAAAATGCGGTCATTAGACCTTATGGAGCGGTGGCTAGACGGCAAGGCTCAGAATATATAGGTCAAGTCAAGAACAAGGATAAGTCTACACGGCTGTTTGAATTTACGGCCGAAAAGAATAAATCATTCCTACTCGAAATCGGAGAGCATTATATCCGAGTGTGGCGGAATGGTATTTATACAGGTATTGAATTAGAAACACCATTTGAAAGTGATGTGGTTGATAAATTGAACTGCATCCAAAGTGGCGATGTAATGTTCATTTGTAGTGGTAAGTATCCAGTTAAAACGCTATCTAGGTATTCTAATACGGACTGGCGATTTGATACATACAAGTTATCTGAGCAACCATACGGCGAAGTCAATATCAACAAAGAAAGCACTGTAATCTTGAATGGTGATACCTTAACCGCTACAAAGGATATATTCAATGCTGATATGGTTAATTCTGTTATGCAGATTGAACATTATGTGAAAGCTATTAGCACTAGCGAAACAGGAAAAGTCATAAAGGGTAGTTATGACGGCGATGATGAACGCATTCTTATGGCTGAAAATGAATACAATAACATCAACTACAACGTAGAACAATTCAGTAGCGATGAGGATTTATCATGGAAATTCACATCACACGGCACATGGAATGGTACTGTTAAAATCCAAATCAGCAATGACAACGGCGCTACATGGAAAGATTACAGGGTATATACATCCAACAATGACTACAACGTAACCGACACAGGCAAGGTTACACCTAGTGCTAAATTGAAAGTTGTATCTGATTTGAAAGGTGGTAGCGTTAATGTAGACCTATCATTCTTGCCACATTCTAATTATGGTGTAGTTGAAATCAAAGAATTTGTTGATAGTAAGCACGTTAAAGTCAATGTATTGAATAGCGTTGTAGATAACGAAGCAACCTCTAAATTCAGATTTGGACAATGGGGCAAAGGCCTTGGTTATCCTCGTGTATGTACGTTTTACCAAGATAGATTTATCCTAGCATCTAGTAATCAATATCCTAACTACATATGGTTTAGTCGCACAGGTGATTATTCCAACTTTGGTGTAGAAAAGGTAGGCGGTACGATTACAGATGATAGTGCAATCACACTACCTGTTATTAACCGCAAAATGTATGACATTAGACATTTAATACCTGCTAATGACTTATTGATTTTAACCAGTGGTAATGAATGGATTATAGATGGTTCAAAAACCATCACACCTACTAACTGCAATCTACGCACACAAACACAACGTGGTGCATCTGAATGTGAGCCACAATACATAGGGAATAGATGCGTGTATGTGCAAGCTAGAGGGTGTGTAGTGCGTGATTTAGGTTACTCTTACGAAAGCGATAACTACACAGGGGCTGACTTAACTCTATTCGTTAAGCATCTGACAAAGTATCGTAATTTCATTACAAGCGCTTATGCACAAGATCCAGATAGTATCGTTTACTACGTAACAGATGATGGCAATATCGATTGTCTAACTTACATTCCTGAGCAAAAGGTGTATGCATGGTCGCACTTCACCACAAAAGGCAAATACAAATACGCTGAGAGCGTTGCAGAGGGCGAACAAGATAGTTTGTATGTAATCGTTGAGCGTGATTTTAAAAGCGGTACAGTGATGTGCATTGAACGATTTGAGCCAATGTACAATGCGGATAATAACAATGTGTACATGGATTGTTACATTCGACAAACTAGCACAGAGAATATCAGTACTATCACAGTACCTCATCTGATTGGTGAGGATGTGCAAATCGTTGTAAATGGTAGGGAACGGCCAATTAAGGAAGTACCACCTACGGCAATTATTAATATCGATGGCAAGGCACAAAGCGTAGCCGTTGGTATTAACTACACTACACGATTACGTATTCCGAGCATCGAAATGCAAATACAAGATGGAACATTACAAGGCCGACAATTAACGATGAGTAGATTATCGATGAACATCTTAAATTCATTCGGTGGCAAAATCGGAAGAAACTTCAACCATATGGATGATATTTCATTACCGCCACTCAAGTTATATAGCGGTGATAAGGTATGTGTATTGCCAAAATTCGATGGAGTGTACTCAACCGATGCATCTGTATGCATTTTGCATGAAAAACCTTATCCATTTAACCTTTTGAGCGTTACAAGAGAAATAGAAATAGGCGGTGGTTTTCCAAATGTTACAGGACTTTGAGATTTGCCCTGTAAGGCACACTTCGTTAATTCATGACTTATATATCGACTTGCGAGCTATAGACACTTTAGAGGTCAATATAGCGAACCAAAATTTCTCGAATTATGGAAAAAATGATTTTGTGAGAGATATATGCAGTGATGATTATGAAAACCACATTGTAATTGAAAATGAAGTACCAATAGCCGTATATGGTATCTCAAAAAAGCCAATCAACGGAATGTACTGCATTTATTTCTTGGGGAATAAGATACTGGATACGAATTTGAAATTGCAAAAAGAATTTCTAAAACGAAGTAACGCAATCATAAAAGAGTGGTTATCCACTCATGAATGTTTATTCAATTTCATACATAAGAAAAATAACCGCTCGAAGCGATGGCTTACATCACTAGGGGCGGTTATTCATTCTGATATTACACACAACGGAATGGAACTATTTACATTGAGAAAGGGGGATGCGAATGTGTAATCCTATTGCATTGATGGCAGGTCAATTGGTTACTACATTGTGGGGGCAACACCAACAAACTAAAGCACAAACTGCAATGTATAATGCACAAGCACAAGCGGCGGAAGCTAATGCACGTATATCTTATAGGAAACAACAGGATATTGCCAATCAAGCACTACAAGAGCGAGATAAGATGGACAATAAAATGCGATTGATTGCAGGTCAGAATACGGCAGAAGCAGGCGCTACAGGGTTATCCATGAGTGGTACACCATTACAATTAATGGCTAGTAGCTACGATGAATACAACAAGGATATTAACAATTGGGAAACTAACAAAAACAATAGTATCTACAATGAATATCTTAATGGGGTTAATTATCGCAATGAAGCTAGTAGTGCAAGAGCAGCTGCATCCAATGCTAAAACGCAAGGGCGATTGCAAATGCTCGGTACTATCTTGAGTGGTGCATCTAGTATATATGGGATGAAACAACAATATGCAGGTGGTAAATACACAACTCAATATGGCGGTGATGTAAATGGTGTAACAGAAAGACCAGTTAAAACAGTTAAGAAAGTTTGGACTTTTAACGGCAGGTAACTATGAAATTAGTTAATTATGAACAAAATGAAAGATTGAATACAGTTAATGGTGAGTTTAGACCAACAATCAATGCGGAAGCATATGGTGTTAACCAAAACGGCATTAACACATTTGCAAAAGCATTGGATGATGCATCTAAAACTTGGCTTGAAATCGATAAACAAAAAGATTATATCAATGCTACAAATGCTATTAATGAATTTAATCAAAAAGTAACTGAATTAAAATTTGATAAAGATAAAGGGTTAATGTACCAAAAAGGTATGAATGCACAAGGGATACTACCTACATACCTTGAAAGTACACAGAAATTCCAAAGCGAACTTGCTGCTAAATATAACTTACGTACAACTGATGCGGTAAACGCTTTCAATAAAGCGGTTGAAACATCAAAAACAAACGATTTAGATGGTATATCTAGGTATATGAGAGGTCAGTACGAGGATGCACTAAGCACTGCTACACAAAATCAAATCAATAACTTGAATAACAATCTGTTACAAACGAATGATGTTAATCAACAAATGAAAACATTAACATTAACAGGCGATTTAATAGAAGCAACTGGTAAGCAATTAGGGCTTGATGATGAACAAATAACATCTAAAAAACAACAAAACTATGATCTTAATGCTAAAACCTTATTAGATAAAACTGTTGCTGATAATAATTCAGAAACATTGGACAAGCAGTTGACTGCATTAACTGGGCTTGCTAGTGAGAATGTATTAACACCATACAGGAAAATGTACCAACAAATGGGTATAAACAAAATCGCTAACAATGAAAACGATTTCGGCGCAATTCGATTGGCTGCAGGCGATGATGTAAATCGTGGTATGGACATTATGGGTTCACGCATACGTTCGCAAATGGAAGCCAAAAACAAGGAAGCCATGCAGTCAGGTATTGGTGCTAATCAACATTTATGGAAGTTAGCACAATATGCACATAATAAGTATGGTATCAATACAGAAATTGCATATAGGCAGTTGTATGCAGAGGGCACAGATGGTGGCGAACTTAGTAGATTAGCAAGAGAAAATCATAACTACGCGGGGCTAACTCAATCAGAGCCTAATGGAGAAGAGAACAAACAACCACCTGAAGATGGAACGAATTATTACAAAATGTATAATTCCGATGAAGAGTTTGTGGATGATTGGATTGAACACTACATAAAGCCAAATGGTGCAGTTAACGCACAGAGCGTAGAGGAATATGCTGATAAGCTAAAAGCAGGTGGATATTATGGCGCAGGTGCAGAACATTATAAAGCATTAATGCGCAATGCACCTATGACTAAAGGCGGACAACCTATTTTTTCTGAAGATCAGATTGAAAAGGCGGTTAAACAAGGCCGTGAAAATTATAAAGGTTGGCTGACAATGCAAATGAACATCGAAGCCAAGCAAGCTAAAGATAGAATTACTGCAGCTAAAATTGTATATAACCAATTAATAGCAAAAGGCGATTATGTAGGTGCATCATCTTACGCACACGCACAAGCAGCAGGCGCACAGACCGATATGGAAAAGGAAGCGTGGAGCGGTACAGAAGCATCAATGCGACCTAAACTTGATTCTATGTATGAAAAAGGCCTTAAACTGAATGCAAAACAAAAGTTTGAGTTGAAAAAATATGCTGAAACTCATACATACGAAGAAACACTAGCGCACGCACAGAGAGTGTACCCTGATAAAGTTGTTGATGATAGCTTTGATGAAGTGTTGCTCGAAGCGAACGATAACCGATTAAAGGCTAACAAAATTGATTTAACACCTTATGATAGCGAAATACAAAGTGCGTTGCCTGCTGACAAATCATTGCGTTCAAGTTTTGAATATGGTGTTAAACAAGAGATGTTAAGTCGTAAAGCTGACTTTGAAAGCAAACACGGCAGAGCGCCTACAGAAGCAGAAATGCATGATATATTTGAGGGCGCATTGGCAACACAAACATTACGAAGTACGGAAAAACCATATTTCGGTGATGGTGATGATTATAGCGCACCTATTAGCGCAGCAAGCAATAGAGCGATGGGTATTGTGCATGTTGAACCTGTTGGTAACCATTATGTGCGTGTAACATATCAAGATGGCTCAACAAGAGATATTTACGAAAGCGTGTATAACAACATGCAAAGAAGATATAACGATAACGGAGATTAAAAATGGCTAAACAAACACTTGAACAAGAACGGCAAGAAGCACTAGCTGTACAGAATGGCTATGTTAAAACATCACCATCTTTTAGTGCTAGTGCTGGTGTTCAGTCTAAACCTACTGGCGGTTTTACTGAGGTGGGTAATGCAATAGGTGCAGGGATAGATACAACGGCACAAGTAGTTGATAATGCTATTAATGCAATTAAGGCTATTGCCAATACACCACGCACAATGGAAGAAACTAATGCTGATGGTACAACCACATATTATCCGTTTGGTAAAGCTGACAATCCATACCAAGGTTTAGAACCACTAGGACAGTCATTACAGAAAGTACTTCCTACAAGTGTTGTTAGTAATACGGATAGATTGTTTCTATACAATAATGATACCCTACGTTATAACGAAGCAGTTAGAATGGGGAAAGTATTAGATATTGACCCTGATGTAATTATGCGTGGTGATGATAAAGCATTTGAACGTGCTGATTACTTATCAAGACGAGTTGAACGTGGCGCAGTATTACAAGATATATACGATGAATTTCCTGAATTATATAAAGTGAAATATGGTTCACAAGCGGAACAATTACAAGCAATCAACAATCTACAATCAATTCGTGCTACGAAATCTACGTTCGATGCAATTCAACAAGGTATTTGGTCTATGAACGATCAGATGAAGTTAGGTGATGTTGGTTTTGAATTGGCACATACAAAAGACCCTGAACGTATTAACGAATTAACATCAGAAATGGAACGCTTGCAAAATAACTTGCGCAACTACCGAACACCTGACGGAACTAATCCATTACAAGAAGTATTCGGACAAACGGCAGCACAAGCATACATGATGGGTAAACAAGGCGGTACAGGTGCAATCATAGGCGGTGCAATCGGTGCTGTAATTGGCGGTTTAACTACCGATGGTGTAGGTATAGGCGCAGGTGCAGTAACTGGTGCTAAATGGGGTGGCGGTGCTGACATGGCATATGAAATGTACAAAATGTCATTCGGTAACAAATACCTAGAACTCATTAATAAACGTGATGTAAATGGTAATAAAGTATACTCTAATGATGAAGCCTATAAATACGCTATGACATATGCTGCAGTTGATACAGGTATTGAAATGGCATCTACACGTTTTATGGTTAAAGGCATAGGTAAAGTAGCACCTAAAGCGGTTATGTCAAAAGTATTACAAGGTGCTACAAGTGATACAATCGCAACATTTAATAGGGGTATTGGTACTACTGTTGCACAAATGGCCAAAGCATCTGTTAAGGCTGGCGGTTCTGAATTAGTTGAAGAGGGATTGCAAGACATCAACGAAAAATTCCAACATAACCTATACCGCAACGATAATGACCCTGAGGGAGTATATTCCATAGGTGATATGGCGGTAGGTGCAGGCGGTGCAATGCTACAAGCATTACCAGCCGTTATTGGTTTAGGCGCAATTGGTGGCGGTATTAGTGGCATCCACACTATGAAAGCGTTCCACGAATTTCAAAAGCTAACACCTGAAGAACAACAACACGCAATCATGGCCGAGCAAAATCGAAATGGTAATGCTATCATGCAAGCATTGAAACAAGATGCATCGTCAAACAAAATGGCAAAAGAAAACCCTGAACTGTACGGAAAAATCGTACAAGCACAGGGCGATAATGTAGGTGTATCTACTGCATATGTTAATGTCAATGAAATGGCAGAAACCGAAGAGGGCCAACAAGCCATTAAGAATATGATTGATAGTGGTTTGGTTACGCAAGAGGAAGTATCAAAGAGCATTGAAGCTGATGCAGATATTCCTGTACCAATCGGAAAGTATGCACAATTAAGCGGTGGCTTGACGGAAGAAACTGTAAAGGCACTAGAAGAAAGTACATACTTTACTCGTGGCGGTATGTCTATGAAAACCCTTGAACGTGCAAAAGCGGAAGTAGAGGCCTTTAATAACAACCTAGTTGATGCAACAGAAAAGAAAGCACAGCGAGTTAAAGAAAGTATTATCCGTGATGAATTTGAAGATGCAAGCGATGTAGATCGTGAAGTGCTAGACCAAGTATTTGCTAATCCTACACAAGTTAAGCAAGCATACAACAACCTGTACAAAAATCTAGTGCAAGAGTATCGTGAAAACTACGCAAGCGACTTTGACAACATGGACAATGATATTAAAGAAGCTACGGCAAGCGGTGTAGAGCCACAATGGTTGACTGATTATAAGTCTAACAATGGCGGTAAAGCACCACGCACTAATGCAGAACGTAGACGTGCAGCGTTTCATTCTAGCGTAGCAAAAGCACAAACTACATTCGCTGATAATGCGGAAGCACTTAACCAAAGCAATATCCATCATGCTGATATGGAGCATACGCTACAACAAATTGAAAGCCTCGAGATATTACACGATAAGATTTTTGCCCTAGCAGATAACGATATAGCGTTACGGATGCAATTATCCAAGAGTGGCTATGAAGTGTACAACAAAGTTGTTAAAGCGATTGGCGAAAGTACCGATAGAAAACAACGTGAAACGGCAAAAGCTAATGCGTTGTTGATGGCACAACATGCTGATGTAATGGCACAATATATGCGACAAATGGGCCGTGGTGGTTATACTGCTATGGATTATTTGCGTGATAGCGTGCGTATCAAAATGGATGCGGTTTTAGAAAACCAAAAAGGGTATGCACAACAATTGGCAATGCATCAAAAATTACAAGCCGATATAACTCAATGGGGGAAAATATTAAACGATTTACAAAACGGAACGCTTAAACAAGGTGTAAATAAAATAATGTCAGCACCTTTAGTATTTAGTACAATTAAAGATCCTGACTATAAATTTACAACTGGTGATGTTTATATAACAACAAAGATGCTTAATAAAGTATTTGCCACTAAGCATGCACATAAGTTTGACTTAAATGTTATGAAACAGTTACCTGGTGCGTTATCTAATCCGATTGCAATATTCAAAAACTTTGACCCTGTTGCTAATGCATCGGTAAAAGGTGAAATTGTTGCCGTTGTTGAATTAAGAGATACGCAAAATAACCTTGTTCATGTGCCATTGGTTTTTGATGTTCAAAGCGGAAGAAATAGCTATCAAACTAGGGTTAAAAGTATATTCCCTAGAGTTAATACTACATGGTACTCTAACGCGATAAATAATGGCGATTTGTTATATGTTAATACAAAAAAAATAAACCAACTAACAGTCAATAACGTCCAATCAAGCGGACAAATGAGTGTTAGTTGGTCTAATATTATTAATAGTATACCAAACGAAAATGATTTAGACAAGCTCCGAAAGAAACATAATTATCAATACTATCAATCAGCATGGCATGGTTCACCGTATGACTTTGATGAATTTGATTTAGGTAGTATTGGTGGTGGTTTAGGAACACAAGCATTTGGGTGGGGGTTATATTTTACTGAAAACAAAAATGTAGCTGAAAAATATAAAGTAGAGCGTAAATCTAAAAATAAATTTACTTTAAATGGTAATGATATACCAATTGAGTATGCTCCTGTTATAGAGCAAATATTTGGTGGCATTAATGTAGAGAATAATAAAGAAAGCCTATTAAATCGGTTGGTTCTCAATAGAGATGCTGAACAAAGTAATTTAGATTTAGTTACTAAAAATCTGAATGAATTAGATGGTGTTTTAGATTTTATAACACAAAATAGTAAATTTACTATTAATAAACTACCAACACTTGTTGATAATAAGTTTGAACGAATGGCAACTGTTATATTAAACGATGCTAAAACCAAAGCTAAATCTGATAACAAACGAGTGAATAAAGAATACCTATTTGATGTTATTGAGGAGTTGCAGAACAGATACAAGAAACATTATATTTTTTATAATGATATCGTTTCGAAAATTTCATATCTAATTGATAATATTGATAGTTTTGAAGTAACTTCTGTTTACAAACCAACACTATATAATGTTGAAATTCCAGATACAGACACAATGTTAGATTACTCAAAACCAATTAACGAACAGTCGGAATATGTTTTAAACAAAATAAAACAATTAGATTCGACTGATATTAATAAAACTGGTAAGGAATTTTATAATGATTTGTCAGAACGTTTAGGTGGCAACAAAAACGCATCTCTTAAATTGAACGAGTTAGGTATAAAAGGGATTAAATACAAACATGGTCTTAGTCATAATTTTGTAGTGTTCGATGATCAAGCAATCAAAGTTATTGAAAAGTACAACCAATCTATAAATGGCATGACAGAAATCATGAAAGATGGTGAACGCATTATCAGCATTTTCAAAACCGCAGATAGAAGCACATTCTTACACGAAATGGGGCATGTGTTCTTTGATGATATTCAAAAACTAGCATCAATGGACAATGCACCTAAACAATTACTTGATGATTGGAACACACTCAAAGAGTGGAGTGGTTGGGTTGATGGTGAAAACGTAGATAATACCAAAGCACATGAGAAATTTGCACGAGGTTGGGAAAGCTACTTACGAAGTGGCGAAGCACCAACAAAAGGATTACAACGAGTATTCCGTCAATTCTCTAAATGGTTAACTCGTATTTATCGTAGTGTTCAACGATTAGGCGGTGAAGTACCATCTGACATTAAAGATATAATGGCACGCATGATAGCTACGCAGGATGATATTGAAAACTACGCACACGAACAAGCATTAGAGCAATTTGAAAATACAAAATTGTATCAACAGTTGAGCGAAACCGAACAGGCACGAGTACAAGGCTACATTGCTGACATTAAAGAAAAAGCAAAAGAACGTGTAATGCGTAAGTATATGAAAGAGTTAGACAATCGACCTATTAAAGAATGGGAAGAAGTAAAAGACGATGTGCAAGTTGAAATCGAAAAGCGTTTAGCCAAAGAATATCCTATCTACAATGAGCATCAACGATATATTGCAATTGGCGATGCAGCGTTGGTTAATACTCAATACGGCAACATCGAAAACCTAAAGAAAGCAGAAATAGAAGAAACAGGGACCACCTTTGAAGATGCTATTAAGCAAGAGATGGAACACGCAAGATCCGAATTTGTTGAGGTCAACAATATCGGAAAATCCAATGAGCAAATAGCGGAAGAAATGCTATTATCTAACCAAGGTCAAATGGCACTTACAGAAGAAGAGGCTAAACTTATTAAGCAATATACTAATAAGGATTTGGCTAACAATTGGCAACTATTGGATAAATTGCAGCGGTTAGACCCTAATAGAGAAAATCTTGATGCGGAACTAGCACCGATTGAAAAGGCAATTACTAAAGCGGAACAAATCAAACAGGATAATGCAAAAGTAGCTAAAGAATTGAACTCTACTTCTAAGGAACTCGACAAAGCCGAAGATAAAATAGAGAAATTGAAAGCACAGTTACAAGAACGCATTAATGCTGTTCGTGCAATCCGTGATGGTGGATTTGGTACCATTCCGAAATACATGAATAAGGCCCGTGCTGAATTAGGTGATTTGACATTGGCACAAGCGAGCCAATATAAGAAATACCAAAATCAAGCAATCAGAGATGGTAAGAATGCAGATAGAGCATTAGCCGTTAATAAGATAGAGGAAGCATTAGAGCATAAACAATCTCAAATGATGAATCAAGCAAGGGCTAGAGTGGCATTTGAAAATCAACAACGTATCAAGAAATTACGTACTAAATTGTTAGAACAAAATGCACGCATTACTCGTGCGAAAAACCCTGTAATGCTAGACCCTCAATTGCGGTACTTCTATACTCATATGATGTACCAAATGGGGTTGATTAAGCGTGATGGATTGATGCCTACAGATGGATTTGATGAAACGGTTATTACTAATCGACTTGACCCAGACGCAGGTATAGCAGGATTCAATACATTAATTAGCATGGATGATACTGTAAGCGGTATTTTTAATGCTAAATCACCTCGTACATTCGCTACCTTAACCGTTAATGAATTGAACATGCTCGAAGAATTAATGACTGGCATGTATCAAAACGGACGTAGGGAATATGAGCATAATAGCTTTTTAACCGAAAACGGCAATCCTTTATCTATTGATTATGTAGAACGTGATATCCTTGATAAGGCTATTGAAACATTTGGCGAAGTAGAAGAAAGCACTTTCAACATTGAAAATAGCAAGACTACTAAAAACGCTATATTCAATAAGATGGCTAACTTCGTTGAATCGTTACAACAAATCAAAACCATCTTGCGCCGTTTAGATGGTGGCAAGGGTGGCCCTGCTGAAATGTATATCTACGATACTATTAACCGTGCACGGCAACATTTCAACGAACGTCTTGAAAGTGAAACGATGCGCCTAGCTAAAAACGTAGCATTATATTCTCGTAAGGAACTCTATAAAATCCGTAACGAACGAGGCTATCAAGTAGGGGACGCAAGAAACCTCACTAAAGAGCAAGTTATGGCCCTAGCCTTGAATTGGGGGACAGAACGTAATAGACAACGTGCTATAGAGACCGTAAAAGCCAATGAGGTTGAAATAGAACGACTATTCCAAGACGTACTCGATGATAGAGACTGGGAATTTATTATCCGTGAATGGGAGCAAATCAACTCATTTTATCCAGAACGTAGTACAGTACAAGAACGCATGACAGGTAATCCATTAAAGAAAGAAGAAGGAATTACATTTAGAATCGGCGGACGTACCATAGAGGGGCAATATTACCCTATAATGTACGACCCTAAGACTAGCGGTAAATCTTCTAATCATGAAATGGAAGATATAGCACAATCATTCATGAGTAGTAATGCTACCTTTGGTTATGGCATGAGTGCTACTAAATCACGTCTTGACAAGGTGAAAGATAAACAATTGTTATTGTCTTTAGATGTAATACCTCGTGCAATTACAGAAAGCATCAATCACATTGCGATGCGTGAGGCGGTTACGGATGTAAATACGTTAATTAATCGTAAAGAATTTGCGGACTATATTACAAATAAACTCGGTGCTAGTGAGTACCAATACTTACGCCAATGGGTACGAGACCAATGGACAACGGAAGTATCTCGGTTAACCGAATTTGACAATATGATGCAAACGATTAAGCGTAATATCTCATCTGCTGTTATGGCAGGCAAGGTAAGTGTAGCTATCCAAAACGTGGCGAATATTCCTGTGGCTATGGAACAATTAGGCGCAGCAAGAGTAATGCGTGCGTTATATCGTGCAGGTGTAGGCGTATATGGCCGAGGTTTTGGACGGTATAACGAAACTTATGGATTTGTATTAGGAAAATCCGTAATGCTCCGTGAGCGTGCACAAACACTTGATAAGGATATGCGTAGAGGTTTAGAAATCGGCGGTAAAGGATTTACGATTGATGGTAAATCTGTAGGCGGTTACACCATGGAACAATTAGGCGAGGCCCGTGATGCTATTAATAGTTGGGGTTACAGTCTACTTTCTGAAACGGATCTAATGCTTTCTGTTCCGATTTGGAAAGATGTATACGATGTGGAATATTCTAAACTTGTACAAAAAGAGGGTATATCTTTAGAGTGGGCAGACCAACGAGCAATTGAACTAGCTGATAAGGCTATCATTGATATATTTGGTAGTGGTGATATTAAAGACCAAGCAGGCATACAACGTAACAAAGGGACTATCGCTAATTTTGCGACTACGTTCTACACGTATGCTGGCACACTATGGAATATGCAACTTGACGGATTCTATGCATTTAAAGATAGAGGGGATTTCAAGAAATTCGCTCGTGTAATCTTCTATGACCTATTTATGCAAGCTGTAATCATGGTTATATATAATAATCTCTTTGGTAGCGATGATGACGATGACCCTACAAAAGTAGCTAAGTCATTAACTAAAGAATTTGTAAATCAAAGCGTCATGGGCGTACCGTTCGTGCGTGAGGGTATCACACAAGCTATGAATAGAATGTTAGGCGAAAAGGTATACAATCGTGGAACGTCGCCGTTATCCTATGCGGTAATCGATAAAATCGATGATATATTTACTGCTGTGAATAGTAGTAAAAAGGATTGGACGGACGTAGGACGTGCAGGACTACAATTTGCCAATTCTATGACAGGGTTAAGCAATACACTAACCGATGGCGTCATGACAATTGCAAAATATGGTTTAACGGATATAGATGCAGAGCTCGAAGATTTGCTATATTCCGTCATCTTTGATAAACGATTGAAATCTAAGAAAGAAAAACAAAAGGAAAAAAAGCAAAATAAACATTAATAAATAAGGACTACTCAATTATGGGTAGTCCTATTTAATTAGAAAGGGGAACAAATATGATACCAGAGGTCAATAAACCTAGTGTAGTTTATCAATGTGATGGAGCGAACAAGAAATGGATATGGCCGTATGACTTTTACATGATTGAAGATATAGCCTTAATCATGGTTGATGCTGACGGAACAGAAAGCGTACAAACAGGTAATATCGATTATGATAAAGAAAACAAAACTTTAACATATCCTGCTGATGGTGATCCATTAGACAATACGCACAAGATTATTCTTGAACGTAGAACACCAATTAAACAAGATACAGATTTACCTGATGAGTACCCTTTCCAAAATATCGAACACATGACAGATAAGGTAACATTGATTTTGCAAGAAATGCAGGAGAAGATGAATAGAGCCTTATTAATCCGTGTAGGTAGTGATGAGGATGCAACAACAGTTGCTCGTAAGATTGTAGATACATCAACAAAGGCAGCAAATGATGCTATAGATGCATATGAAAAAATCAAAGCAGAAAGTGATACTATTAACGCTAATGCAGAAACAATAAAAACGCTAGGCGGTGAAATCACAGAATTAAGCCGTACAGTTGATGATAAACTAGCGACTAGCAATACCGCACTTGATACATCTAGTGCTAATGTAGTAAAAGCAGAAAAGCTAGTGGCAGATGCAAAAGCCTATGCAGGACAAACCACAGTTGATAAGCGTGATATTAATGAGTTGGTGAGCCAAGCACGCACGTTAAAAACCGACATTGACAATAAACAAACATCGATTGCAAGTAACGCAATTAAAGCAACAGATGCAGCGAAACGTGCAGAAGTCGCAGCCAATAAAGCGGAACAAATCGCCTTGCCTAATGGTGGTGGTTTGATTACAAAAACCGAAGCCGATACAAAGTTTATTCCTAAAGATAGCCTATATGGCATCGTATCCGTAAAAGACTTTGGGGCAGTTGGTGATGGTGTAGCTGATGATACCGCAGCATTCAAACGTGCTAACGATAATTTGAAAAACAAAATATTGTTAATCCCTAATGGCATCTACAAAGTGAATGAACATGTTTCGTTTGATACTGTTGATAGTGTTCTGGATATGGGTACATACAATAACATTAAGCCGTTCTACCCTACCGAAACACCAATGTTAAAAGGTGCATCCAACATCGCATTTGTTAAAAACATCCAATATGGTGATGAGGTCAACCAATGTCAAGGGTTTACCTACAACGAGAAAAAGAATGTGTTTGTGTTAGCATGCATCAATGGTGATGGTACAAAACAAAATCTGTATGAACTCAATCCAGATACATTTGAAATCGTAGGTACATATAAGTTTAGCGACCCTGACAAAATGGGCCATTGTAACACTATGTGCTACAACAAATATACTAATAAGATTTACATTGCCAACGGCTTAAAAAATGGTAACAACCTATCTGTATTTAATGCTGACACAATGGCATTTGAAAAAACCATCACATTGAATGAGCGTGTATTTAATATAGGATATGATCCTATCACACGAACTTATGTGAGCATTGTACCAATTAGCGGTCAACAACGCTTACGTGAAGTCAACTTGTACAATGATGATTTCAAGAAAATGAAAACATATCAAATTGACTACCAATACGATGATTTCAATAACAATGGGGCATTAATGCTTAACGGATGCATAATGAGTGCAACGCTCGGTAGTTTGGTAGAATGTACACCATTTGGCGCAGTTAAACAGATTATTGAAATCAATAGAACTACTGAAATTGAAGATATAGCATATTGTAATGGCAAATTCTATTTTGCGGTGTTAACAGAAAAACCTAGTAAACGGCATCAAGTCGATATTTATGTAGGAAATCCAAACCGAGATTATCAAAACTCAATCAATACGGCTCGATTGGCAAGCCTAGACTATTTAAAACTCACAGGCGGTAATGTAACAGGTTCAATCGTACTCAATAACAATACATTGTTAGAGGGTAAGAAAACCGATGGACATGGTGTTCGTATTGGTAAAGTATCTACATCTGATGCGGTGGAATTGGGAGACCCTAGCGTACCTGTATACCTAACTGGTACTACATTAAAACACTATGACGGCACAGATAGTAGTACAGTATTAACTACAAAACATTATGACACGGCTATTTATAGTAAGACTAAAGCCGATGAAGTGTTTGTTAAAAAAGGTGATGCAGGTTCATTTGGTTTTCCATACTCTAAATTAGATACCGCAACAGATTGGAATACACTTACAACGCAAGGGTGCTATGAAATCAATTTCGATGGTGGTGCTAATAATCCACCACGTTCGCATAAGCAAGGTATGTTGATTGTATTTAACTTTGGAGATGGTAAATTAATCGACCATACATTGCACACATTAAATGGTGAAACCTATCATCGTACTTTTATGGCTGATAAATGGGGTTCTTGGGGGAGAGTACAAACATCATTGAATAGCCGTGTTCAATTGTGGAGTAACAAAGGTACGATTGAGGTGGGTGTAAATGGCTAATATTACAATAAGTGGTGCTAGTACAAGATCATTTAATATGACTGATGAAATTCGAGATATAGGGAATAGTAAATATTTAAAAGTTGCAATGAGTGATAAGTCTTATTACGCTAGGTTATCTACAGAAAAGCCATCTGATAATAATATGTTCGTAATTATTGATAATACCAAGTATTTTGTACAAGCCAATCCTATATTATTTGAGCAAATACATTATGAACATGGTTACGACAACTTTGAACAACGTTTTACTGTATGGCTACCAAAAGGGAGATATATAGTTGAATATAATACAACATCCACAACAACTGATACTTTTACAATACCAAGTGGATTAAATGCAATGATCTTATACAGTTACAGAAGAGGGATTGGTGTACAATTAGCCATTGGAAGTGATGGTTCAAGAATATTTTATAAAGCAAGAGAAGCAGGGAGAAATCGAACTTGGTTTACGTTATCAAGACAGGGAGATTAGTATGATAGAAATCTTTATTCCAATATTTAACGAGGTGTTTAACGTGAGTGAAGCGGTACGCATATCATTAGCTATATTCACAACAGTTATTCTTGTGTTTATAGATACAATATTACGAGTGTTGGTTGAAGCTAGAAATTACAATTTAGCGACAAAAAGGGAAATAACAATCAAAAATACTATACTAGCTATCCTATGGAGAGGTTGGGCGGTAGTAGATGTTGATGGAAAGCCTAAACGATTTTTAGTATCTGGTAAGCTACGAGCGGATATGACTAAGAAATTAGTCAAATCCTATCCGTGGCTTTTTTTGTTAGCCTTTATTCTATTAACATTGCCTGATGTAGTAGTACCTGTATTAGGCCGTGTGGATGTATTCCTATGCACATTGTTGTATTTGATACCTATATTTATAGAATTAGCATCGTGCGTAGAGAACATGATAGAACTCGAATTGGTAGAAACGAGGTGGTTCAAGCGTGCGATAGGGCTATTTAAACAAGTGATTGATTTCGTTAAATCGGTAAAGGAAGCGATTAAATGAAGATTAACTATGAGGACACAGTAACATTGATAGCATTATCCGCCGCACTAATCATGACTATCTATCTTGAACAAAAGGATTTGGCAAGTGTGATAGTCGGTGTGTTAGGCGGTTATATTGGTGCTAATGGTAGTGTTAAACGTTCCCAGTACATGAATAATGGGGGTAGTGTTGACGAAAAAAAGGAGTGCGAAAAATGAACGAATTAGGGAGTTTGAGTGCAGTATATGAAAGTAATGGCGACCCTGCTTGTGTATCAAGTGGGGTTAATGATGCAGGCGGTATTTCTTATGGTACATATCAATTAGCTAGTAATTGCGGTAGCGTTGATGAATTTCTAGGTTGGGGGTTACGGCAAGGCGGATTTTACACAGACTACGCAAGAGCATTGGTAGATAGTGGAGAAATCAATAGTGATGAGTTTATCGACCAATGGAAAGAACTCGGAACGATTGATAGACAAGGATTTGCGAAGATGCAACATGACTATATCAAGGCTAAATACTATGATGTAGCGTGTAAGCTATTACAAGATAACCTGTTCAACGTGGATAAACACTCCGACACATTGAAAGATGTGATATGGAGTAGAACAGTACAATATGGTGTAGGTAATATTGTTGATATGTTCAACGATGCATTGAAGTTAATGGAAAAGGCTTTGAATTTAGAATTGCCTAATCTGTCCTACGTTGATGATAAACGCTTTGACTATGACATCATCGCTTGTATCTATGATGTATGTATGACTACTACATGGAATAATAGTGCATTGCGTGATAACTTGAACGAACGTTTCGCCGATGAAAAATTTAGAGCGTTGGAAATGCTACAAAATGAATTAAACGAGGTGTAAGCCATGTTAATTAGTAAGTTGGTACAAACTATCAAGGAACACTACAAAATAGCCATAGCGATTGCCTTATGCGTTTTTATCGCTATTGTAGGTGTAGTAATATATCATCACAAACAAAAAGAATTAGAAAAGCCTGTTATTGTTACACAAGAGCAGGCTAAATCACCTACAGAATTGTCAAAAGCAATTCATATTACCGAACAGGAAGCACAGGAAGTTATTTCTAAAAAGGAAAGAACTCAACCAATAGCAACGTATTACACGCAAGCACCTACAGTTGAAGTGGCAGCCCAACAGGTGAAACAGGATATTGCACATAGTAATCCTAATGTACCTAAAGCTGTTACTGAAAAATCTGATAGAACCGCAGTAGTAGCTAACACAGATGAACAAAAAGTCGATGTGTACAAAATCAATCTAAACAAAGGACACAAGATAAAAGCTGGTGTTACTTTGATAGATAATAAAGCCTATGAAACCATAGGCTATCAAGCAGGTAAATTTGAAGTGTTAACACATTTCAATGGACAACATTTAGAGGGCGGTAGCGTACTTTACACAGTAAAGGAATGGTGATCTAAATTATCTCCGAGTTGCACGGATTGCAACAATCAACTGTTAATTGACAGTTGGAAAGTATTACTTTATAACCGAAAGGAATAACACAATGGCACAAGTATTTACATTTAACGGAAAAACACATCAATTCGCAGAAGATATTCAACCAAACAAAGAGGGGTTATATATGGCCACTCTAAAAGACGGCGATAACGTAACGTGTGAAATGTGGTTCGTAAACGGCGAACTACACCGATTAATTGAATTAGACTAAACGTATTAGAGGGTAGCTTAATTGCTACCCTCTTTTTTGTTTCGTCAAATATTCGTCAAATTCTAATTGTAAAATGTGGTAAAATATGAGAAGTAATATTTACCGCAACTAATATTAATTGCAAGCATAATAATAATTGTGAAATAATTGATAATCCATAGTAAATTGGAGTATAATATATTGATATGTT
>UMII01038368.1_pt1 | contig 32081 bp, 28 predicted proteins | sample 1965731 | NCBI WGS metagenome assembly UMII01 (sample SAMEA4836118, study PRJEB28245) | human gut metagenome | biome: gut microbiome; material: fecal sample | place: Denmark | collected 2008
GCGAAACTTCGGATGCGTGGAAAAGCAATGCAGAGCATATGATATAATGAATATATCAAAATAGCATTTTACATTTAATGATAAAAGATGTATAATCTCTGTTAATGAAAACCTAATTAATAAATATCGCGATAGATTAGATTTCACTATTTATATTTATAAGGGAGGAATCTGATATGTTATTTAAGAAGGATATTAACAAAAAAATCGAACATCTTGTAAAGAAGAATGATTTCTATGCAGTTGCAGATTATGTATATGGAACTAAGGAAGAGAAGCTTGATCTGGCTAAAGCCTTAGGAACTAACGATAATAACAGCAGTGTTGATTTATTGTTAAGACTTGTTGATGATAAAGATGATGATGTTGTATATGCGGCTTGTGAGGCATTAAGAAATGTCGGCTCAGAACACAATACTGCGGATTTACTTGAGAAGCTTAATAATCTTCCAAAAGAAAAAGAGCATTTAAGAGAAGAAATCAGCAGAACTGTACAGGAATTACATCATAGAAATTAATATAAACGATATATAAGACACATTAAAATATATCAGAAAGATAAAATATATGTAAACTGTATAAAAGTGTATGGTGGTTGTATAATGAAGTTTATAGATAGCTGATAACGTTATAATAAAAAGAAAGGGTACTGGAATTATGTTTTCAGTACCCTTTTTTTGAGTTTGGTAATTGATACCCTTTATTAGTTATTGTTGGTTATGGACGCTGTCCAAGTCCACCCTCAAGTGTGAGAGTTTCACCTGTCATATACTTAAAGTCTGGAGATGCAAGCTGTACGCATACACGTCCGATTTCAAGCTCAGCATCACCGAAATGTCCTGCTGGTGGAGTATGAACATTTTTATCAAATGCATCTGGATAAGCGTTCTTGAACTGCTCAAGCTGTGATGTCCACGCAAGAGGGCATATAATATTAACATTAATTCCATCTTTAGCCCATTCAGTTGCAGCAACTCTTGTAAGACCTCTTATACCTTCTTTAGCGGCGGCATAGGCACACTGCCCAAAGTTACCAAAAAGTCCAGCACCAGAAGCAAAGTTAATTACAGAGCCATTACTTTCCTTAAGATAAGGATAGCAGGCTTTCATATAATAAAATGCGGCATAAAGACCTGAATACATAGCAAGATTGAACTGCTCTGTAGTATGTTCAGCAAGTGGAACGCCGGAAGCAGAAGCCTGTGCGTTATTGATAAGCACATCAATATGTCCAAATGTATCAATTGTCTGCTTAACGACATTAGCTACAACAGCTTCATTATCAGCAGAGGCATTAACATCTGCCTGAATTGTAAGAACCTTGATATTATAAAGCTTTTCTAATTCTTCTTTAGCGGCGGCAAGCTTGCTTTCATTACGTCCTGTAATGACAATATTAGCACCCTCCTTAGCATAAGCTGTAGCAATTCCATATCCGATAGAACCACATCTTCCATCACTTAATACGGCACGGCCAGCCCCAGTTATAATGGCTGTTTTACCTGTTAAAAATCCCATAAATCTAATCTCCCTGTCTGTGATATTTACGATAATCAGGAATAAGTTAAAGCACACAATATACTTTCGATAAATTCCAGTCGTGGATTTATAATAACATAGTCAGACTAAACAAACAATACAATTATGCGAAAATTATTATCAAAAAGAGGGAAAATACTAAAAACTATTTAAAATAACAATAATGTTAAAAAAATATCAGAACTATATCACAAAATACTGTTAATTGATATTTTATTAACAAAAAGTAATTCAGTATAAGATTAAAGAGCTGGATACGGCAATTAGCGGGGCTGATAAAGCAGTTTCTTCACATTAAAATAGTGTATACATAAAAATAATGTTGAATTTAATAAAGATTTGCAATAATATATTGATTATTAGATGAAAAAGAATATGCGTTAAGATGAAACATATAAGGATATATGATTATTAAGATGTGCAGGAATGGAGAACTGCATAGAGAGTGGATACATAAGTGATTACTACAATCACGAATTCATAGAAGAAGTCAATAAGTTACGTCCGCAGATAATTAAAGGCGGTTATTGTATGGTGGTTGTAGATGTCAAGCATTTTAAGCTGTTTAATAAGCTTTATGGAAGAAAAGCCGGCAATGAACTTATAAGAGCTATATATGAATATCTTGAAAATAAATCCAGACAGTATGAGGGTGTGTTTGGCTATCTTGGAGCAGATAATTTTGCACTTGTCATAAAAGATGGCGAAAGTGTATTTAATGATATTAAAGATTATATAAAGTACAGGATTATAAGAAAAGATGGTTCTGTAAGGTGGATTGAAGATTTCGGACATATGGAAAATGCCGGGCTTATGGCTGAAAACGGTTATTATTATGTATTTATAGCAGATATAACAGATACAATAACAGAAGCCCAGAAGAACTGCATATACGCATATATATGAGAAATAAATATTACAATAATACTAATGAGAATTAATATCATTAACACATAATTGTATTGACAGGAAAATATATAAAGTAATATAAATATAACAGTGTCATATAACACTGTTATATGACGGCTTAGGTTATATGAAAGCTGGAATAAGGAGAGGTATGAACACATTAGATAATATACATAAAGCTGCTAAGAAAGAATTTCTTGATAAAGGGTTTCAGATGGCTTCGCTTCGTAATATTGTAAAGAATGCAGGTGTGACGACAGGTGCATTTTATGGGTATTACAAGAGCAAGGAGGAGTTGTTTGATGCACTTGTTGGAAAGCAGTATGAGCATATAATGAAGATGTATATTGATGTACAGAATGGCTTTAAAAAGCTTGATGCCAATACCCAGCAGACGTCAATGGGGAAAGTTTCAGGTGATTGTATGGAAGATATGCTTGATTATATGTATGCGAATGAAGATGAGTTCAGACTTATACTCTTAAGTTCACAAGGCACAAGATATGAGAATATGGTGCACGAGATGTCAGATATTGAAGTTATGGCAACACATGATTTTGTAGACACTATGAAGCGTAATGGAAAGTCTATTAAATCGGTTGACCCAATGCTTGAACATATGCTTGTAAGTGGAATGTTCTCAGCGTTTTTTGAATTGCTTATTCATAAAGATGATATAAAGGAAGCCAAGACTTATCTTAAGCAGTTGAGAGCATTTTATACGGCAGGTTGGGCAAAGGTATTCGAGATGTCGCTGGAAGGCTGATAATATTGCCTTCCATTATTTTAGTACGCTGGTTTGACTGAACTAACTTTCCTTAGTTTAACCTAAGCACAATGACAATTAATAGATTTGATGAATTGGATAATATAATAGATGGTAGAATTAAAAAGTAAAATAATTAATTAGTTTACCACGGATAATATTATTTAATTCATTAGGTTTATGGAAAAGAGGTTAATGATGAAAAAGGAAAAACAGGACTCAGCATTTTCGCAGCTTATGAATTATGCTGGAAGTTATAAAATGTTTACTTACACAGCATTAGTTCTTTCAGCAGTCAGTGCAGTTCTTGCATTGTTTCCATTTGTATACCTATGGAGAATTATTAAAGCGGTTATAAATGCCGCACCAGATTATGGCAATGCAGAGGGAATGGTGCATAATGGCTGGATGGCGGTTATTATGGCACTTGTAAGTATGCTTATATATTTTGTGGCACTTCTTTGCTCGCACAGAGCGGCATTTCGTGTGGCAACTAATATAAAGACAACAGCACTTACACACATAAGAAAGCTTCCTATTGGCCCGCTTGAAAGCCTTGGAAGCGGTAAAGTAAGAAAGATGATATTAGAGTCAGCGGCGGCTACAGAAACTTATCTTGCACACCAGCTTCCAGACACAGCCAATGCAATGGTTACACCATTGGCAATGATAGTTATTTTATTTGTATTTGACTGGAAGTTAGGACTGCTTAGTCTTATACCAGTTGTTATAGCATTTCTTAATATGTTTGGAATGTTGGGAAAAGCTATGGCAGAGGATATGAAAAAGTATCAGGATTCATTGGAAGATATGAACAATGAGGCTGTTGAATATGTAAGAGGAATGCCGGTAGTAAAGACATTTGGACAGTCGGTATTTACATTTAAGAGATTCAGGGATTCAATAAGCAGATATAGCAAATTCTGTATTTCTTATACTAAAAGATGCCGCAGGCCTATGATTGGCTTTGAAGTAGCTATTAACAGTGTATTTGTATTTCTGACCTGTGCGGCTGTACTGGTAACAAGAAATGGAGTTGTAGACGAAAAGTTTGTTGTGAATTTTATCTTTTATGTAATATTTACTCCAATTATATATACAACATTTACAAAGATAATGTTTATGAGCGAAAATGATATGCTTGTTAAAGATTCACTCCAGAGAATTAACGAGCTTCTTAATATTGAACCATTGAAGAAATCAGACATTAATAATGCCAAGGTTAAAGATTATTCTGTAGAATTAAAAAATGTAACTTATAGATACGCAGGTGATTCTAAAGATGCACTTTCTAATCTTTCACTCAATGTTCCGTCAGGAAAGATGGCTGCATTGATAGGACCATCAGGTGGTGGTAAGAGTACAACAGCCGCACTTATAGACAGATTTTTCGATGTAACAGAAGGAAGTATTCTTATAGGTGGTGTTGATATAAGGGATATACCTAAAGAAGAACTTAATAAGATGATTGCGTATGTATTTCAGGATAATAAGCTCCTTAAAATGTCAATAAAGGATAATCTTAAGCTTGCAAAGAGCAATGCCACAGACTATGAGATTAATAATGCACTTCATCTTGCACAGTGTGATGATATTATTGCAAAGCTTCCAGCCGGAGTTGATACAATGCTTGGAACTAAGGGCGTATATCTTTCAGGTGGTGAAAGACAAAGAATAGCGATAGCGAGGGCAATTCTTAAAGATTCACCAATAGTTATTCTTGATGAGGCAACAGCATTTGCAGACCCTGAAAATGAAGCACTTGTCCAGAAAGCATTTACACAGATAGGAAAGAACAAGACCGTTATAATGATTGCACATAGACTGTCTACAGTAAAAGATGCAGATATAATCTATGTATTGCAGAATGGCAGAGTATCTGAGCGTGGTACGCATAACGAGCTTGTTGCCAAGGAAGAAACACAGGACAACTACAGACATATGTGGAACGAATACCAGAAGTCTATAGCGTGGAAAGTTGTGTAGTTAATACAGTGCACAGGAATGGAGTTCAGTATGGAAAAGTTAATGAAAAGATATGCGCTTACCAGACAGGGAGCGAAAGATTTTATTATATGCACAATCGTAACGACAATACAGAATATTATGCTTATGGCACCGGTTGCTATTCTTTATTATATTACAAGTGATTTAATATCAGGCAGTATATCAAAGAGCAATAATGTGGCATATATAATAGCGTGTGTAATTATGCTTGTTGTTATGGGTATTGTATTTTATTTTCAGTATAATACATCATTTTTCTCAACATATATTGAGAGTGAACATAGAAGAATTAATCTTGCCGAGAAGTTAAGAGAACTTCCGCTTTCAATTTTTGAAAAGAAGGATTTATCGGATCTGACATCGACAATACTTGGTGACTGTACAGTGCTTGAGCATAATTTCTCACACGTTATGCCACAGTTCTTTGGTTCGATAATATCAACAATTATTATAGCTGTGAGCCTGTTTTTCTTTAACTGTAAGCTTGCAGTGGCAGCCTTGTGGGTGCTTCCAATAGCACTTATTATAGTGGGTTGTTCAGGAAAGGTACAAAGAGGCATATCAAGAAGAAAAAGAAAAGTTGTGCTTGCACAGGAAGAAGGCTTTCAGGAGTATCTTGAAACTGTGAAGGATTTAAAGTCGTATAACGCAGAGGATACTTATGTTGAAAGTCTTAAAGAGAAAATGGATAATCTTGAAAAGGAAAGCTTCAGGGCTGAATTAGGAACGTCTGTATTTGTAATAAGTGCTTCCTGCATTTTAAGATTAGGAATTGGTACAGTTGCACTTGTTGGAGCTTCACTTCTTGTTAAAGGGCAGATTGATATAATGATATTTTTTATGTTCATACTTGTAGTGTCAAGAATATATGAACCTATGCAGGGAACACTTATGAATCTTGCGGCTATCATATCTCAGGACGTTAATGTCGAGAGAATGAATGAGATTACTAATTATCCTGTTCAGAGTGGTGATGGAAGTCTTGATGTTAATTCGTATGATTTAGAGTTTGATAAAGTGGCGTTTTCTTATGTTAAGGGAGAAAATGTTCTTACAGATGTATCATTTACTGCCAAGCAGGGTGAAGTAACAGCACTTATAGGACCATCAGGTGGTGGTAAATCAACTGTATCAAAGTTAGCGGCAAGATTTTATGATGCTGATAAGGGTACAATAAAATTAGGCGGCAGGGATATTTCTACAATAAATCCGGAAAATCTCTTGTCAGCATATTCAATTGTATTTCAGGACGTAACATTATTTAATAATACAATAATGGAGAATATCCGTATTGGAAGAAAAGGTGCTACAGATGAAGAGGTTATAAATGCGGCGAAGGAAGCACAGTGTGATGAGTTCATAAGAAAGCTGCCACAGGGTTACCAGATGGTTATAGGCGAGAATGGCTGTGCTCTTTCAGGCGGTGAAAGACAGAGAATATCAATAGCAAGGGCATTGCTTAAGGACTCTCCAATAATTCTGTTAGACGAGGCAACAGCATCTCTTGATGCAGACAATGAAACACTTATTCAGCAGGCAATATCACGTCTTATAAAAGACAAGACGGTAATAATAATTGCACACCGTATGCGTACAGTATCTGGAGCTGATAAGATAGTTGTACTGGAAGACGGTATTGTAAAAGAACAGGGCAGACCGGAAGATTTAATAAAGAATAACGGAACTTATGCAAAGATGGTAAAGCTTCAGGCAGTGGATTAATATGCTGGGGAAAGTCAGCAGGCTGGGCATAATTGGTCTGTATCGTGGATATAGGCATTAGATGTAATTAATCTGCTGGGTGAATTCTTTTTGTTTTTGACACTTATATCATATTAATGTAGAATAAAATGGTTTATTATGATAATATCTTGTATACACTATTGTAGTATAATATTCCACGAAAGTTTCATACCTGTGCGCATAGGGTATGAATGATTATGGACAGAGGATATGCGCAGAAATGAGGATTATTATGTCAGATATAAAAGGAAGAATTCATTCAGTAGAAAGTTTTGGTTCAGTTGACGGACCTGGTGTAAGATATATAGTATTTCTTCAGGGATGTCATATGAGATGTAAATATTGCCATAATCCAGAGACCTGGAAGTTAGAGGATGGCGAACTCCAGACACCACAGGAAGTATTTGATAAGGCTTACAGATACCATAATTACTGGAAAGATAATGGAGGCATAACTGTGAGTGGTGGAGAAGCACTTCTTCAGATTGAATTTGTTACAGAGCTTTTTAAGATAGCCAAGAAAGAAGGAGTTCATACAACTCTTGATACATCAGGCAATCCATTTACATTTGAAGAACCATTTATAAGCAAGTTCAATGAGCTTATGGCAGTTACAGATCTTTTTATGCTCGATATTAAGCATATTGACGATGAAAAGCATAAGAAACTTACAGGCTGGACTAATAAGAATATATTAGATATGGCAAAATATCTTTCGGATAATAACAAGGATATGTGGATACGTCACGTACTTGTGCCAAAGGTTACAGATGATAAGGAAGATTTACAGGCACTTTCAGATTTCGTTAAGTCATTAAAGACAGTTAAGAGATTTGAAATTCTTCCATATCATACACTTGGTGTATTTAAGTGGCACGATCTTGGTGTGAAATATGAACTTGAAGATATTATGCCTCCAACTAAGGAAGAAATACAGAGAGCTGATGATATACTTCATACAGGTGATTACAAGGGATATCTTGAAAAATGAGGAAAATGCCGTGAACAAAGAGGAACTTAACAATTTATTGGAAAATGTTGCCTCTGGTGCTATTTCTCCGAAAGAGGCAGCAGATAGTATTAAAATAGAATCATTTAAGGATTTAGGCTTTGCCAAGGTTGATACCAACAGGGAATTAAGACAGGGAATGTCGGAAGTTATATATGGCAAAAGCAAGACTAAAGAGCAGATTGCCGGTATAGTTGGTGCAATGCTTGAAGAAAAAGAAAAGACAATCCTTATAACCAGAATGAGCAGGGAAGCCGCTGATTATGTGGCACAGCAATATAACCTGAATTATGATGAATTATCGCAGATTGGAATAATTGGCGATATGCCAGAAAAGAATGGTAAGGGCAGGATTGTTGTAGCAACAGGCGGAACAAGTGATATACCAGTTGCCGAGGAAGCAGCCAGGACAGCAGAAGTATATGGCAATGAAGTTGTAAGGCTGTATGATGTTGGCGTTGCAGGAATGCACAGGCTTATGAACCATATTGATACTATAATGAATGCAAGAGTTATAATTGCAATTGCCGGTATGGAAGGCGCACTTGCAAGTGTCATAGGAGGTATGGCTGACTGCCCTGTTATAGCTGTTCCAACAAGTGTTGGTTATGGAGCTAATTTTGGCGGTTTGTCAGCACTGCTTTCAATGCTTAATTCCTGTGCAAGCGGTGTAAGCGTTGTTAATATTGACAATGGCTTTGGTGCGGGATATCTGGCAAGTATGATAAATCATATGTGAGAAAATCAAAAATATCCGGAAATAAATGCTGTTGGATATAACTTAAAGGAGATAGACCACATTATTAATATGGTCTATCTCCTTTATATTAAATATTTATTTTCAGCTTATGTAAAGTATTTCATTGAAAGTGAACAGGGGAAGAAAGTTTTCTTTTGAAGAGCATTTGAAAGCACTAATATATGCACTGCTTACTAATCAGAGAAAGTGGTCAGATGTTGAACCTAAGCTTGTTGACATAGACCGGCTGTTTTTTAACTATGATGAAGCAAAGATACTTACATATCCGGGAGAGTATTTTGAAAAAGGAATTAGACAACTTCGCTGTGGTAATATCAGCATTAAAAGTCAAATGGCTAATTTGAATGCTAATATATTTATGTTTATAAAAATAGAAGAGGATTATGGTTCTCTTGATGATTATGTTGTATCCAAAGCACCTGATGTAATAGTAAAAGAATTATCATCAGGCATATATAAGTTAAAGGGTATAGGACCAGCACTTGCATGGGAGTATTTAAGGAATGTAGGAATTGATGGTGCAAAACCAGATACGCATCTTAAAAGATTTATGGGTTCTAAGCGAATGGGTGTATCAGATAATATAGAGGCAAGTGATGAAGAAGTATTAGACGAGGTAAAGAGATTATCAGCGATTACCGGTCTTAGCCGTTTTGATATTGATTATGCAATATGGGTATATTGTGCTGATGGAAAAGGACAGATATGTACATCAAGTCCTAGCTGTGACAAATGTGTAGTAAAGGGTTATTGCAGATACAAAGCTAATGAAGTAGCAGCTAAAGCATATGAAATTATTGTTGATTATAAGGAGAAAGAGAACATGAAAAAGGGTGGAGAATACAGAGACCAATTCTTTAATGAATATATGGAATATCTAAGAAAAAGGCTTGATGAAGACAGAAAAAGTCTAAATAAACCAGTATATTCTGATAGCACAATAAAGACATATGCTACAGATACATTTTATCTTGAGAAAAGGGAAGATGTAAGCTTTATAAGTTGGTTAAAAGATGAGGACAGCATAAAAGAGGCAAAATCAAAATTAATGTACTATTTATCAGGCAGAAAAAATCCTGAAAAAGAGGCAGAATACTATTTGAATTGTATGTTGATGTTCAGGGATTTTTACTCTGAAATAACACATAAACATAATTAGTGAGAGAACAATAGATTAGGCGTGGCAATGAAGAAGTAAGCCTGGCAGAGGTTATCTCTATTTATGTATATAATGTGACTAAATATTAAAGTACCTATAATGCTTTGTTATAGTGATACCCTGTTCTGCAATAGGGATTCTTCTGCTTTGTTAAATTCTTCAAGTGAATATTTTGTTAATATCTGTTCTTTAGTAATTCCAAGCTCCAGCATTGTTATAATAGAATTAATTTTTTCGCAAGCAATGCCTTCCTGCCTTCCTTCCTGTTTGCCACGTTCAGTCCACTGGGCTTCTAAATTCCTGAATGCGTTGCACATAGTATTTCCTCCATTCTTGTGATTACTGCAAAGTTCTAATAATTGTGGAGTATCAGTAATTACACTTATAAGTTCGATAACTTCTGGGTCTACATTATCTGACTGATACTGAGAATATATAGCTTCTATATCTTCCTTGTAAATGTTCTTGGTTATATTGAATAGATTTCTTACATCATCATTATAAAATGTATATTTGTCGGAATCAAGTATCTGAATAAGATTTAAGTGGTAATCAGAAAATAAAGATTTCATATAAGAAGACATATCTACCATCATATCAGATAGATTAAGAGGACCTGTCCATAAGGTTTCGCCGTAGTATAATACGAGAGTAATAATTGGGTGAAATCTGTCATCAGCAGTTATGCCAGATAGAAAGCTTTCAGAAAAAGGCAGAGAGTCATTGTTTAGTTTATGCTGTTTCTTGATGTTGTTATATTCCTTGATATAACCAAGTGTGTCATAAGTCATTGTTCTAAGGGGCATAGCAAAATGTGTCTTGTCCTGAATTTCAAGACCTAGAATAGTGAATTCTACGCCGTCAAACATCTTTTTAACAACATCCCTGTTTCTTTTAATTGACTCGTTATAATCGTCAGACTTGATTATTGCGGAGGTATCGGAGTCAATCTCAACAAGCTGGTCAGGTTTAATTATTTGTGAGCCATTAAAAAGTGCTGCATTAAAGAGGTCTGCAAAATGTTCATTATCTCTCCAGAAAGTTTTAAGAATGATATCCTTGCTTGACGACCCTTTGTTATGTACTTGTTTATTCATAAATCGCCTTTCATTTTAAATTAGTATATAAAGAATAGTAACACTATAAGACTCGAAAGTCAAATGAAAATATAAAAAATATTATATTGATATTTAATATGCTGATTAAATATCATAATCTATGAATTAAAACAATCATAAGTGTTCATACTAATTCAATTAAATAGTATAATTCCACATAAAATCCTAATAATAAATCTTATATATGTACAATCTGCACAAAAAAGAATATGAATGTTTGTGAATGATAATAATTGATTATGAATGAATATGGAGTTATTATAATGATAACAAAAGGAACGTGACCAGAAGGGAGGGATATAAAGTGATATATACCGTAACATTTAATCCATCACTTGATTATATTGTATCTGTTAAAGATTTCAGACCAGGTATGACTAACAGGACGAGCAGTGAGTTAATGCTTGCCGGAGGTAAAGGAATTAATGTATCTATAGTTCTTGGCAATCTTGGAATAAAGAGTACAGCGTTAGGTTTTATTGCTGGATTTACTGGAGATGAGATTGTAAGAAGACTGCATAATGGTGGCATTAATTCAGAATTTATCAAAATTAATGACGGAATTTCAAGAATTAATATTAAGTTAAAGTCGATTGATGGAACGGAGATTAATGGACAAGGACCACATATAGATAGTTCTCATATTGAACAGCTTATGAACAGATTAAGAAGACTTGAAAGCGGTGATGTTCTTGTTCTTGCGGGTAGCATACCGGCAGGCATATCAGATAATATATATAAAGACATTATGGATATGTTAAAGGACAAAGGTGTTCAGATTGTGGTTGATGCAACAAGCAGGCTGTTGACTAATGTATTGGAATATAATCCATTTTTTATAAAGCCTAACCAGCACGAGCTTGGAGATATATTTAATGTGACACTTAATACACAGGAAGAAGTTATTCCGTATGCTTTGGAATTAAAGAAAATGGGTGCTGTTAATGTATGTGTATCAATGGGTGGAAAAGGTGCAATACTTGTAGCAGATGATGGCAATGTGTATAAAGCAAAGGCTCCGGACGGGATACTTAAGAATTCAGTGGGGGCAGGAGATTCACTTGTAGCGGGCTTCCTTTCAGGCTGGATTGAAAAGAAAGATTATGAGTATGCGTTCAGGAAAGGTGTTGCAACAGGAAGTGCCAGTGCATTTTCGGAAAGATTGGCAACTAACGGAGAAGTTAATGATCTTATAGGTAAAGTTACTATAATCAGATAATTATTACAGAGTGTTTAAACTTATTATAAATATGGAGGTATGTATATGAGGATTACCGATTTATTAAGTGCTTCAAGTATAGATCTTAATGCAAAGCCTTTAAATAAAAAAGAGGCAATAGAGCAGGCTGTGAAGCTTATGGCGGCCAGCGGTAATATTACAGATATTGAAGCGTATACGAAGCAGGTTATTGCAAGAGAAGAAGAAAGCACAACTGGTGTTGGAGAGGGAATTGCCATACCACACGGCAAATGCAGTGCGGTAAGCAGACCGGGACTTGCAGCTATGATTATAAGGGATGGAGTTGATTATGATTCATTAGATGGTGAACCTGTTAATGTATTGTTTCTTATAGCAGCTCCGGATAGTGAGGATAATGTTCATCTAGATGTATTAAGCAAGCTTTCGGTGCTTCTAATGGATGAAGAATTTATCAGAAAGTTAAAAGCAGCTAAGGATATTGGGGAATTTCTTGAAGTTATCGATAATGCAGACAGTGAAAGCAAGAGCATTGATGAAAGATTGCAGGATACAGGCACATATAATGCTGGCAATAGTGATACGAATCCGGCTGACAGGTATATAGTGGCTGTAACTTCGTGTCCTACAGGTATTGCACATACGTATATGGCAGCTGAGGGTCTGGAAAAAGCAGCTAAAAAGGCAGGCTGTACAATTAAGATAGAGACAAGAGGTTCAGCAGGTGCTAAAAATGTGCTTACAGATGAAGATATAGAAAAAGCGGAATGTATAATAGTTGCGGCAGATGCCAAAGTGCCAATGGCAAGGTTTGAAGGACATAAGGTTATAGAATGTCAGGTATCAGACGGAATTAATAAAGCTGATGAATTAATAAGTCAGGCACTTAGCGGTGATGTTCCCGAATATCAGGTACATGGGATGGGCAGATCTTCTGATGATAGTCAGGCAGCTGCGGTTAAGAAGAATAAATCAGGCGGAGTTGGACATCAGATATATACACAGCTTATGAATGGTGTTTCGCATATGCTTCCATTTGTAGTTGGCGGTGGTATTCTGATTGCCATAGCATTTCTTATTGATGGAATTAATGTTGATATGAACAGTCTTTCTGAAGCTGAAAGAGCTAATTTTGGTACTATAACACCAGTTGCAGCTTTGTTTAAGAATATAGGTGGAGCAGCATTTGGATTTATGCTTCCTGTGCTTGCAGGATATATTGCAATGGCAATAGGTGACAGACCGGCACTGGCACTGGGTTTTGTCGGAGGATATATTGCAGCTAATGGAAAGTCTGGATTTTTAGGTGCTTTAGTTGCAGGCTTTGCGGCTGGATACATTATTTTAGGTTTAAGAAAATTGTGTGACAAGCTTCCAGAAGCACTTGAAAAGATTGCACCTGTGCTTATATATCCGGTTGTGGGAATTCTTGTTATAGGACTTGGAATGAACTATGTAATAGAGCCTGTTATGGGGGCGATTAATACAGGGCTTAATTCATTCCTTGTTGGAATGGGAAGTTCAAGCCGTATAATTCTTGGATTTGTGCTTGCAGCAATGATGGCAATTGATATGGGTGGTCCATTTAATAAAGCAGCATATGTATTTGGAACAGCTTCAATTGCATATGGTAATTACGATATTATGGCAGCAGTTATGATTGGTGGTATGGTTCCACCTTGTGCTATTGCACTTGCTACAATGTTATTTAAGAATAAGTTCACTAAGGAAGAAAGAGAGGCAGGACCAACCAACTTTATTATGGGACTTGCATTTATAACAGAAGGTGCCATTCCATATGCGGCGGCAGATCCGCTTCACGTTATACCAGCATGCCTTATTGGTTCTGGAATAGCAGGAGCAATAAGTATGTTATTTAAGTGCACGTTAATGGCTCCACACGGTGGAATATTCGTGTTCCCGGTTGTCGGCAACCCATTATATTATCTTTTAGCATTAGTTGTTGGAACAATCGTTTCTTGTTTCCTTCTTGGAGTATTAAAGAAGAAGGTTAATGAATAGATTTGTTAATAAAATATAATTTTAAAATAAAGTATATGACTGTAGCCTGGCGTATCTGGTATGGTCCTGTTAAAAACACAATATATAAATATAAAAAACACAAAATATACCAAAACGAAACGTTTAAAATAAAAGATACGCAGAAAAGAGGTTTATTATGAAAGAATTTAATTATACAATTACAGACAAAGAAGGAATCCATATGAGACCAGCAGGTGAACTTGTAAAAGCAGCTAAGCAGTTTGAGAGTAGTATATTAATTAAGAAAGACGGAAAGACTGCTGACTGCAAGAAGGTATTTACAATAATGTCATTAGCAGTAAAATGTGGACAGGAAGTAACAGTAAATGTAGAAGGTACAGACGAAGAACAGGCAGCTGCAAAGATTGAAGAATTTATGAAAGCTAATATGTAAATTAAAGTGCCAGGGTTAAAGTATATAAATTAAAATACCTAATTAAAGGGCTGAAATGAAAGAAAGGAGGGGCTGTTATGTATGAATATAAAGGAAAAAGCGTGTTTGGCGGGATAGCCATAGGCAGAATTAAAGTGTACAGTAAAGAACAACAGCAGGTTAAGCGGATGCATATTGATGATTGTGAGAGCGAGAAGCAAAGATATATTAATGCCGTTGATAAAGCAGTTGAACAGTTAGGTATGCTTTATGATAAGGCTTTAAAGGAAGTCGGTGAAGCCAATGCGGCAATATTTGAAATGCACCAGATAATGCTTGAAGATGACGATTATAAAGAGTCGGTTCTTAATATAATTGATAATCAGAATGTTAATGCTGAATATGCAGTTGCACAGACCTCGGATAACTTTTCATCAATGTTTGCGGCTATGGACGATGAATATATGAGAGGCAGGGCTTTAGATGTAAGAGATATTTCTGAAAGACTTATAACTATTCTTAGTGGTGGTAAAAGCAGTACAATAGAATCTGATGAGCCGTCAATAATCATTGCAGAAGATTTGGCACCATCGGAAACTGTACAGATGGATAAAGAAAAGATATTATCATTTGTAAGTGTTAAGGGTTCGGTTAATTCACATACAGCTATACTTGCAAGGACAATGGGGATACCAGCCCTTATAGGAACAAAAGGTGTTCTTGATGAAGATATAGACGGCTTAACAGGCATTGTTGACGGCTTTAATGGAGTTGTGTATATCAATCCTGATAGCGAGACACTTGACCGCTACAAGAAAGAACAGGCGAAGTATATAGAACAGAAGGAACTTTTAAACAGACTTAAGGGAAAAGAAGATGTAACGCTTGATGGAACAAAGATAAAGTTGTATGCTAATATTGGTAATGTTAAGGATATAGCGTTAGTTCTTGCTAATGATGCAGCAGGAATAGGATTGTTCAGGAGTGAATTCATCTATCTTGAGAGAACTGATTTTCCGACAGAAGAGGAACAGTTTAATATATATAAGACTGTTGCGGAAAATATGGCTGGAAAGCCGGCTATAATAAGAACACTTGATATAGGTGCAGACAAGCAGTGTGACTATTTTAATCTTGATAAAGAGGACAATCCGGCATTAGGTGTGAGAGCTATCAGAATATGCCTTACAAGAACGGATATATTTAAGACACAGTTAAGAGCTTTATACAGGGCGAGTGCATATGGCAATATTCATATTATGTATCCGATGATTGCTAATATGTGGGAGATAGACCGCATAAAAGAGATTGAAAATGAGGTGAAGGCTGAGCTTGCGGCTCAGGAGATTAAGATAGGAAGCCCAAAGACAGGAATAATGATAGAGACACCGGCGGCTGCAATGATTAGCGATGAGCTTGCAAAAAAGGTTGATTTCTTTAGTATTGGAACTAATGATTTGACACAGTACACATTGGCTGTTGACAGGCAGAATCCTAAGCTGGATACATTTTTTGATGCACATCACCCAGCAGTGCTAAAGATGATTAAAATGGTTGTCGATAATGCACATAGAGCCGGGATATGGGCAGGAATATGTGGAGAGCTTGGAGCTGATACAAGCCTTACACAGAAGTTTCTTGAAATGGGTGTTGATGAATTGTCGGTTTCGCCGGGGAGAATTCTTCCAATCAGAAAGATTATCCGTGACACTGATGTATCTGAATTATAATTGGTATATTGGAAAAGGTGATTGTTATGCTTGCAGAGAAAAGACACGAATATATACTTCAGGAGTTGAAACGCAAGGGAAGTATAACTGTCAATGAGATTAAAGAAGAACTTGGAATTTCAGAATCTACAATTAGAAGAGATTTGAATTTGCTTGATGAAGAAGGCAAGCTTGTCAAGGTATTTGGAGGTGCAGTATCAGCAGGTTTTGAAGTTTCAGGCAGTGAACCAAGCGTTACGCAGAAGCGTGAAATAAATATTAATGGCAAGAAGCTTATTGCAAAATATGCGGCAGGACTTATAGAACCTGATGATTTTGTATATATGGATGCAGGCACTACAACAGGTTGTATGATTGATTATATAACAGAAAAGCGGGCGGTATATGTGACTAATGCTGTTACACACGCAAGAAATCTTGCGGCGTTAGGTTTCAGGGTTATACTTATAGGTGGTGAGCTTAAGGGTTCAACAGAAGCAGTAGTAGGTGCTAATGCTATTGAAATGTTAAGAAATTATAATTTCAACAAAGGATTTTTTGGTACAAATGGCATAAGTATTAAATGTGGATTTACGACGCCTGATATTAATGAGGCAGAAGTTAAGAAAATGGCGATGTGCCATTGCAATCACAAAATAATTCTTGCAGACAGCACCAAATTCGATAATGTAAGTTCAGTGACATTTGCAAGGATTGATACAGCTAAGATAATAACTGATGAAGAAGTGCCTGCTGGTTATAGGGATTATAATATTTATAAGGTGAATGGATGATGTTATAATTAAAAAATGAACAATATTAAAAGGGACTTTTTAAGTCCCTTTTTTAGTAAGTTATTTCTGTCTGTTGCTAAGCTGTTCAGATATAGCCTGTTTAATGGCATTGAAAGACTCTTTGCTTATATCGTGTTCGATACGGCACGCATCCTCCTCGGCAGTCTGCTTATTGACACCAAGCTGTATTAACCAAGAAGAAAGTATCTGATGTCTTTCATAAATCATCTCGGCAATTTCCCTGCCAGAGTCTGTAAGGTATATATAACCTTCTTTAGTTACGCGTATATGTTCTGATTCACGAAGATTCTTCATAGCAATGCTGACGCTTGACTTCTTATAGCCCATTTCGTTGGCAATATCAATTGAACGCACAACAGGCAGTTTCTTGCTAAGCATAAGTATTGTTTCTAAATAATCTTCAGCTGATTCGTGGATGACCATAATTATTCCCCCTGACTAACATTTATGTGAATTAATAAATAATTAATGTAAATATAATACTAATAAGTATAATAAGTATAACATAAACCTGGCAAATAATCAAACTTATAGTTAGTGCGAATTATCTATGCCTTTCAAAGCTGTATAAATATGTGCTATAATAAAGCTGTACATAGTGGGAGATTTGAAAAAAAGCTAGAGCTGCCCTTACAAGGCACCAGGTTGATATGCGTAAAATGTACGCAGAAAAGAGGATTATTATGAATATTAATATAGATAAATTACACTGCCTTATAGATTTACACGTTCACCTTGATGGTTCAGTCAGTATTCCAATGGCTAAGAGGCTGGCTCTTATCAATGGTATTGAACTTAATGAAAGTGAAGAAGACCTGAAAGAAAGATTACAGGTGTCCAAAGACTGCAGGGATTTGAATGAATATCTGGAAAAATTTGAATTTCCACTGACACTTTTGCAGAAAGCTGAAGCTATTACTGAATGTGTGAGAATGTTAATAGCTGGGCAGGATAGTCAGGGGATAATGTACAGTGAGATAAGATTTGCACCACAGCTTCATATGCAGAAGGGGTTGACACAGGAAGAGGTTGTGCAGGCGGCAATAAAAGGACTCGGTAATTCAGATTATCACAAGCTTATATTATGCTGTATGAGGGGAAGTGATAATGAGGAGCTTAATAAAGAAACGATAAGGATTGCCCATACATATCTTGGACGTGGAGTTGTGGCACTAGATCTTGCCGGTGCAGAAAAATTATATCCAACAAAGCAGTTTGTTGGAATATTTAAAGAAGCTTTGGCATATAATATTCCGTTTACAATACACGCAGGTGAAGCAGATGGAGAAGAAAGCATAAAGACGGCAATATATATGGGAGCTGAAAGAATAGGACACGGAATAATGGCAGCCTGGTCAGAGGATATGATTAAGGAGCTGGCAGATAAGAATATTCCGTTAGAATTGTGTCCTACAAGTAACCTTAATACGAAAGTTGTTGATAATATTGCTGATTATCCAATTATGAAACTTATTAATAATGGTGTTAAAGTTACCATAAATACGGACAATATGATGGTTTCAGGCACAAGTATTAAAAATGAACTTAAATTACTTGTGCAAACATTTCCTATAAATGGTATAATATTAAAGAATTTGCTTATTAATTCAGCTGAAGCTGCATTTGCCAAGGATAGCATTAAAGAACAGCTTAAAAGAAAGATATATGAAGAATTGGATGGGGTTACTTATGAATGAAGTTAATGAGTTATTTACAAAGGAGAATGTTGAACAGATAGTTGTTCCACAGGTTGTAAAAGATGATTTATTAAGCATTATAGAGGAAAAGCTAAAAAGAGCAGGATTTTACTACAGAATTGCATACAGGGTCAAGGCAGTTGATTCTATGGTGAATAAGCTTATATTTAAAGATTACAGACGTCCGGGTACGGAGAATGAAGATAAGAAAATGCAGGATCTTGTAGGAATAAGAATAATCCTATATTTTGTTGATGATGTAGATATATGCAGAAAGCTTTTAGATACATTATTTATATCTCCAGGAATGTGGGAGACTACGGAGAATAATGAATATGAATTCAAGGCTATGAAGGTCAATGGAATATTCAAGCTTCCAGCATATCTTAGCAAGACAATTGTCAATCCATATCTGTCAGATTATGTTGACGATACATTTGAGGTTCAGGTAAGGACGAACTCATTTGAGGGCTGGCACGAGATTGAGCACGATATGAGATATAAAGGCTCGGCGTTTGGAATAGGTAACGAAGCACTGGCAAGAAAGATGAACAGTATTCTTGCTACATTTGAACTGTGTGATGATTCGATAGCAGGGCTGCTTGAAGATTTAGGACACCAGCATTACAAAGACAAGAAATGGAATGATATGTTAAGGTGTCACTACAGGTTAAAGTTTGAGAATGAACCACTGCATCCATACATAGAGGAGCTGTTTGATTCAGACACAGAGCTTGCAAAGATATTTTATAAGGCACCAAGACAAGGGGCTATTGAACAGTTATGGCTTGATACTTCAGAGAATGGAATAGAGCTTACACTTAATAATATAGTAAAGATTGTCAATCAGATAGGCCCTGATGATGAAAGGCTTAACGAGGCATTTAGAAAGATAGAGCAGGAGCATAAGAATAAACAGGAATTCGAGGCTGGCGGTAAAAGACGCCGCTTTGAGCCATTTAAACCGCTTGGCAATTATAAGGTATTCCAGTCACATTCCTGCATTGATCTTACTAATCTTTCTATGGAGGACGCATTTAAAAAGGCAGTTAATTACATATATTCGTGGGTACATTCAAGATTTAATGAAGTATTTGATGATATGCCGGGCAGTGTGGATACATATGATAATGAAAGACCGGGGTATAAGGTATCGCTTGAATATGATAATGAGAATTTATATTTCAAGGAGATTACAACGCACCTTGATTCTAAGGTCGCTAACAGACTGTGGATATCGATTGCTACTATTAAGAAAGATGGTGACAGGCTTTTATTTGACGTAAGTAATGAATATGCTGAGCCAGCAGATAAGTACAGAGATAATGAAAATGTATTGTTCAGCCGTCCTAACTTCTATGGAGAGATAGCAGATAATATTGGAATCTGTGATGTGGAGAGGTTAAGACAGAATGTAAGGGGTATTGATAATGAAGAAGAATACAATACATTAAAGGATCTTATTAAAGATGATAATAGGCAGTTCCCTGTAGTTGTATTTGTGGCATCAGATGATTATTGGATAGAAAAGTTTGATGTGGACTATTTTGCATATCTTGTGGGGTATTATGCACATATTAAGAGGATTACAACAGATGAACTTTCTGAGCAGTTTGCTAAAGATTATGATTTGGACGAAGACGAGTTTAGGGATTCAATCACTGTATTTTATCCAGGCAGAGAACCTAACACAAGTTATAAGTCGCATATCTTAAATACTACATTTGAGGTTATAAAGATAGAGAAAAGAAAATACTGGAATGAGAATGGGTGTAGGGCGTTCAGGCGACAACTTGTTTCAGATATAAGAGAGAATAATGTCATTATGTAGATAACAGAGGGGTAGAAAGTTATGAGTAGAGGGAATAATAAAAGCAGTATTGCCGCAGAAGGAACAAAATGGTATGGAAATATTGTATCAAGCACGCTTCAGGCATATTACGAGGTGTACTATGTCAATCTTTCAGATAATACCTGCAAAAGAATATATCCGTGGTATATCGAGGATAATGAGTTTATAGATTATACTGACGAGGTCAACCGCAGAATATCAGGTAATATTATATGTAATAATTCGGAGGAAGATGTGTCAACGCTTCTTGCAGTTGATAATCTTAAATGTGAATTAAAACATAAAGATAAGATAGAATACAGATACAAAAGACAGGTAACCAATGGAGTATTCAGGTGGTGTCTTGTAAGTGTTGTCGTTGAGAAGCGAAAAAATGGTGAGCCTGTAAGTGTTATTCTTATGATAAGGGACATAGAAGATGTTATAAAGAAAGAGATTGAACAGCAGCTTCTTATAGAAGAAGCACTTGCACAGGCTGAAAGTGCTAGCAGGGCAAAGGGAAAGTTCCTTTCTGATATGTCGCACGAAATCAGGACACCTATGAATGTGATTCTTGGATATGCCTCAATTGCACAGAATAATATGGATAATCGGGATCAGGATAAGGTTAAGGATTGCCTTGAAAAGATTAAAGAAGCTGGAAATCATCTGATTGGTATTATTAATGATGTGCTTGAGGTGTCAAGGATAGAGCAGGGAAAGATTAATATAGAAAATGAAGAAAGCGACATTTATGAGCTTATGACAGATTTCTATAATCTTGTAGAAATTCAGGCGGCAGTAAAGAAACAAAAGATGACAATTAATCTAGAGGGTATAACTGATAAATATGTGTATATGGATTGGACGAGAATAAGCCAGGTGCTTATTAATCTTATTAACAATGCAATCAAATATACGCCGGTTGGCGGACATATAGATGTTATTGTGAAAGAAGACTGTAATAATAATATAGGGGATAATATACATAATTATATTATTATAGTGAAGGATAATGGCAGGGGAATAGATGAAAAGGATATGCCATCATTATTTGATTTGTATACAAGGGGAGCATACGATAATGATATATCAGTAGAGGGAACAGGGCTTGGACTGTCTATATCCAAGCAGATAATTGAACTTATGAATGGAACAATAGATGTTGACAGTAAGTTAGGCGAAGGTGCAACATTTACAGTAAAGTTACCGCTTCAATATGTCGTCAGGACACAGGCTGATAAAAATGTGACTGACAACGGGAAAGATAATAATATAATAAAGAATGATCAGAGCCTGTCAGATATAAAGGTAATGGTTGTTGATGATAATCAGTATAACAGGGAAATTGCCTGCGAGCTTTTACGGGAAAATGGTGCTCATATAATTGAGTGTGCCAGTGGAAGTGAAGCTGTAGATTATATAAAATATAGAAAAGGTATTGTGGATATTATTCTTATGGACGTGTGTATGCCAGATATGGATGGTTTTGAGGCTACACGTTTAATAAGACAGTTAGAAAAAGACAGATGGCAGGATATTCCGATTGTAGCAATGACAGCTAATGCATTTGATGAGGACAGGAAGAAGGCACTGGAGCACGGAATGAATGGACATATAGCTAAACCATTCGATATAGATACATTTGCAGAAACAGTATTAGAATATGTAAAATATTAAGTTGACATAAGTGCATAAGTAGGGTACGATTTAGTGTATTAAAGTAATAAAATATTCACGTATTAGAGAAGTGAATTGCAAGAACAGAATGGAGATTAATATGAGGAACTGTACCAACACGCGATTATTAAGGAAAATGCTTATTGTACTTTTATTATGCTCTTTTATAGCAGGTACATTTACTGCCTGTTCAGATAAGAAGCAGTCAGACGTCAAGACAACATTTACAGTGGGTTTTGATGCGGAATTTCCACCTTATGGATACAAAGATGCGAGTGGAGAATATGTTGGATTTGACTTATCTTTAGCAGAAGAAGTATGCAGACGTAATGGCTGGGAACTTGTCAAACAGCCAATCGACTGGGATTCTAAAGATATGGAACTTTCATCTGGAAGCATAGATTGTATATGGAATGGATTTACTATGGACGGAAGGGAGTCCGATTATACATGGACAACTCCATATATTGATAATTCACAGGTTGTAATAGTAAAGTCAGATTCAAGCATTAATTCATTATCAGACTTAGCAGGAAAGGTTGTTGTTGTGCAGTCAGACTCATCTGCACTTGCAGCATTTACCGGTGAAGATGCAGAACCGGAAAATGTTGCACTTGCTAAAAGCTTTGCCTCATTACAGCAGGTTGGTGATTATAATGGTGCATTTATGAATCTTGAGGCTGGTTCAGTTGATGCGATATGTATGGATATGGGTGTTGCCAATTATGAACTTAATGCAAGAGGCGGCAGATTCAGAATGTTGTCACAGCATGTATCTAATGAACAGTATGGAATAGGCTTTAAACTTGGCAATACAGAATTAAGAGATAAAGTACAATCAACACTTCTTGATATGCTTGATGATGGAACATTTCTTTCGATAGCTGAAGAATGGGGACTTGAGGAAAGCATATGCTTAAGTGCTGATAATGTTGTAAATGATAGTGATTTAGCTGTTGATAAAGGTAATTTCTTTGTTGAACTTGGAAGCGTTGTATCCAAGCTTGCAGAAGGTATGCTTGCATCACTTGCAATATTTGTACTTACACTTGTATTCTCACTTCCACTAGGACTTTTACTTATGTTTGTAAGATTGTCAAAGGTAAATGTAATAAGATGGATTGCAAAGATATACATATCAATAATGAGAGGAACACCCCTTATGTTACAGCTTTTAGTTGTGTTCTTTGGTCCATATTATGTATTTGGAATTTCGCTTTCTTACAGTTATAGATTTTATGCGGTAATTATAGGATTTGCACTTAATTATGCGGCATATTTTGCAGAGATATTCAGATCGGGAATTCAGGCGATACCAGCAGGACAGAGTGAAGCTGCAACAGTTCTTGGTTACACAAGGGCACAGACATTTGTAAGAATTATACTTCCACAGATGACAAGAATTGTGCTTCCACCAGTTACTAATGAAGTAATAACTCTTGTAAAAGATACATCTTTAGCATTTGCACTTGCGTATACAGAAATGTTCACGCTCGCTAAGCAGATTGCGGCGGCAAGTGCAAGCATAATGCCATTATTTATTGCAGGAGCATTTTATTATATATTCAACTTTATAGTTGCCTGGATAATGGAATATATAGAAAAGAAAATGCGTTATTAAACAGATGGAGGCAGTATGAGCAGTACAAGTTTACTTGAAATGAAACATGTAAAAAAGACATTTGGAAGTCTAGAAGTGTTAAAGGATATATCAATAGAAGTTAATGAGGGAGAGGTTGTTGCAATAATCGGACCATCAGGTTCTGGTAAATCAACATTTTTAAGATGTGCAACTCTCCTAGAGAATATGGATGAGGGAACATTGTCATATTGTGGTGAGAGTGCAACGCTTAATGAGTCAGGTGCAGCACAGTACGTAGACAAGAAGAAGTTACACAGCATAAGAAATAATTTTGGACTTGTATTCCAGAATTTCAACCTTTTCCCACATTTTTCAGTTCTTAAAAATGTAATTGATGCACCAATTAATGTGCAGAAACGTGATAAAGCTGAGGTGACTGCCGAGGCACGCGAGCTTTTAAAGAAGGTTGGACTTGAGAATAAAGAAGACAGCTACCCAGGCCAGTTATCAGGCGGACAACAGCAGAGAGTTGCTATTGCGAGGGCACTTGCTATGAATCCAAAGATGCTGTTCTTTGATGAGCCAACATCTGCACTTGACCCAGAGATAACAGCAGGAATTCTTAAGCTTTTAAGAGAACTTGCCAATGAAAAGATGACAATGGTTATAGTTACACACGAGATAGATTTTGCCAGAAATGTAGCTGACAGAGTTATATTTATGGATGGTGGCGTAATAGTCGAAGAGGGTAAGCCGCAAGACGTTATAGATAACCCTAAGAGTGAAAGAACTAAAGCCTTCCTTCAGAAAATGGCATAAAAGGAATAGCATAATATGGAGATTAAGGTATGACATTAAACCAGTTAAAATATGCGATAATTGTTGCAGAGTCAGAGTCTTTTAATGAAGCAGCCAAGAAGCTTTTTATATCACAGCCAAGTCTTTCAACTTCAATACATTCCTTAGAGGAGGAGATTGGAGTACAAATATTCAGACGTTCACAGAATGGTATTGCAGTAACACCTGAGGGCAAGGAATTTATCGGTTATGCAAGACAGGTTATGGAGCAGTATGAGCTTTTAGATGCAAGATACATTACTAAATCAGAAGTCAAGAAAAGATTCAGTGTGTCAATGCAGCATTATTCTTTTGCGGTTAATGCTTTTGTGCATATGGTTAAGCAGTATGGTATGGACGAATATGAGTTTGCTGTACACGAAACCAAGACACATGAGGTTATAGAAGATGTGAAGAATGGCAAAAGTGAAATTGGCATACTGTACATTAACAGCTTTAATAAAAATGTGCTTGAGAAAATCTTCAATGATAATTATCTTGAGTTCCATAAATTGTTAGAATGTGAAATATATGTATATATGTACAAGGGACACCCGCTTGCTGGTAAAAAGCTTATTAAGCTTGAGGAGTTAAAAGATTATCCGTGTCTTTCATTTGACCAGGGGGATTATAATTCATTTTATTATGCAGAAGAAGTATTAAGCACATATGAATATAAGCAGCTTATTAAGGCTAATGACAGGGCAACTATGCTTAATCTTATGGTTGGACTTAATGGATATACGCTGTGTTCAGGAATTATATGTGAGGAGCTTAATGGTGATGAATATTGTGCAGTAAAGCTTGATGCTAAGGAAGTTATGGATATTGGTTATATTTCAAGAAAAGGAATTGCGTTAAGTACGATAGGGCAGCAGTATCTTGAAGAAATATCCAAGTATAAAGCGTTGTAAATATATGGCTTCGTGAATGTAAGAACTGGTGATTATAAAGTTTATATAAGCTTTGTAATAGTTTGATTGACAGATGATATGTATATTTTATATAATAAAATATAAGAACGTATGGTTGGAAAGTGAGCGGGTTTTATATGAGAAAGATGAGTGAAGAACCTGTATGTACAGGTTTTACAGATATACATAATCATATTTTATTTGGAGTTGATGATGGTTCGCCGGATATAAAGACAAGTATGGAAATGTTGCAAATGGCGTATGAAGATGGTATAAGAGATGTCATATTGACACCACATTTTCATCCTAAGAGAGGTATGGCACATTACAGCAAGATAGTAGAGCATTATGAGATACTTGCTGACGAGGCGGCTAAGACATTTCCTGATATGGGAGTGTATCTTGGCAGGGAAGTGTATTTCAGGTCAGAGATATTAGACGATTTGGATAAGCTTGATGAAAAGACAATGTGCGGAACTGACACAATTCTTATAGAGTTCTCCTCAGGAGTTGAGCAGGACAAGGTAAGAGGAGCTGTACTTGATGTTATAATGGCTGGCTATCACCCAATTGTGGCACACGTTGAAAGATATGTGTGTACTGTTAAGGATTGGGACTATATATATGAGTTAAAGAGAATGGGTGCTGACATACAGATTAACGCAGACTCAGTTACCGGCGATAATGGCTGGGCAGTACAGAGATGTACTAAGGCACTTCTTAAAGACCATATTGTAGATTATATTGCATCTGATGCACACGATTTGAAGTCAAGAACACCTCAGTTATCAAAGTGCTATAAGTATGTTGTGAAAAAATATGGCGTGGAATATGCTGACAAGATAATGAAGGCAGATGTAACGAAGAAATTCGGTTGATATATATAGGGAAGCTAGGATAATAGTTCTAGCTTCCTTGTTTTGTTATAAAAGATAGATAAAATATTACTAGTGTTTATAATCTATTGATTTAAAATAATAATATATTAATATATAACATAGGGGGTACGATGATAACGAATATTGTGGGGGCTCGTATTAGAACTATACGTTTGTCACAAAATATAAGTCAAGAAAAGCTTGCGTTAAAGGCAGAATTAGACAGAACATATTTAGCGAGTGTTGAAAGCGGTAAAAGGAATATATCAATTGTAAATCTTGAAAAAATAATAAATGCACTTGAAATATCGTTTGAGGAATTTTTTAAAAATATGTAATGGAGGAAGACTAATGAACTATAATTATATTATGTGCAAGGATAAGAATATTAGCATAGATAATGAAAATATAATTTCAATGTCACAATTAGAAGCAGCAATTTTATTTTGTAATAATGCAATAAAAACTTTATATGAAAACACAAATCAATTTGACATTAATATATTTGAAGTTTTAGGTATGCGTAATTTAAGTGGTATGGTTGGTGAATATTTTGTTAAAAGTATTCAAAGATATTCTAATGGAGCATTACATTCAAATCTTCATCAAGACGGATATCCAGATTTGTTGTTAACGAATACTAAAGAGCGAATGCTTTATTATATGACATTATTTGTAGAAAAAAGTGGAAAAAAATACCCTAAAGATAAGGCGTTGTTTAGCCCGTTTAAGTATGGCGGCATAGAGGTGAAGGCAACTTGTGGTGACACGCCTTCGGCATCAGTAGCACCAAAACCATTAATAGGTGAGCAAAGAATTTTTTCGATAAATAGTTTTGGTTGGAAGGCACATCATAGGCAAACAAATAATTTATTAGGTATATTATGGGATTTTATAGATGATTTACCAACGATTGTAGCTTGCTTTTATAGAAATGATTTAATACCAGATGATTGGGGGGGAAATTGTTAAACCGTCAAAAGGTGGTGGACGAACAACAAGTGTTTCAATAATGAATGCAGGAGGTATAAAGAAAATGTGTGACGGTTGGGTTGCTGTTATAGATTTACCAGAATATATAGAGGCTTTATCAAAGAAAAAATGGATAGGTTATGATGTAAAAGGTAACTGAGTAGTTGTGGAAAAGCAGTCACATTTAGATTAATTTATACGATATGTAAGATAAACACTAATTTATATATTGTATGAATTTGTAATGTGACCGCTTATTTTATTTGCATATTTCTAATATGTTCTTACATATTATATCTATAATTTTAGGTGGTACGCTTTCACCAATAGTATCACGTATTAAACAATCTGAAACTTGCTTATCATTAATAATAAATGAATAGTTATAGTCAGATATTGATTGTATTATAAGTCCCTCGTACAAAGATAAAACTCTGCTTTGTGTTGGATGTATTTTATTGTCAGAACATGCAAATTGAAAATTTTGTGTTAAAGTACTGGCTGGACTATCCCAATTCATTCGTTTGTAAGCACTTACAAAACCTTTCATTAGCCGTTTATTTCCGTTTTTGTCTTCTACCCATGGTCGTGGAAGTAGAGAACCACATTTTTCACAATACAATGGTGTATCAGTATGAGATTGATTAATTCCTTGTTTGTTTTGTTTAGCACCGTGTAGCTTATTACCTTGATATAGACAATTAGGATTAATACATTGATTATTAAATGCAGAAGCACCTTCGGGTGTGTTATCAATCCAAAACAATTTTTTACTATCTAAAATAGGAACTTTGTGCAGGGGATTAAATTCTTTATTAATATTTAATCCCTTCTCAGCTCGTAAAGTAGGAAGTTTACCAATAGCTTCTCTTAAAGTTGTCCAATGTTTAGTATATAAAGTGTCGTTTTCTGAATGCGTGTAGGGTGGTAAAAAGGTATTATTTTTATTGAAATATTCAATTCCTTTTTTATTTTTGGTCATAATAGTAATAAGTCTTTTACGATGTTGCGGAATGCCATAATCAGCTACATCAATAACAGAAGGAATTCCAACGTAAATATTACCTAGTTCTTGTTTAATGTAATCAATAATGTTTATTAATTGATTTTTTTCATCAAGTATAAGAGTGTTTTGCATATTAGCAACATTTTCAAAAATTACCCATTCAGGTTCCAGTTGTTTGATGATAGAAATAGCTGGTATAATCAGTCTATTTCTAGAGTCCATTTTAGGACGCAATCCTTTTCTGTAATCATTAAGCATTTTTCCCATTCCATTTGAGGACATTCCTTGACAGGGAGGTGTTGCTAATATTAAAAAAGGAGGAATTGAATAATTATTTTTATAATAATATACTATTTCATCTTGTAAATTCCAAATATCTCCATTAAAACACTTTGCATTTGGGTAATTATTACTGAAAAGCTGCATACGTTCCTCAATTAATTCACAACCAATTACAGTATTTATATTGTTGTTTTTTAATCCTAAATCACCAATTCCAGATGAGCAAAATAGACTTATTGCATTAAGCATAGTATAACTCCTTATATGTTGACTATGAGTAACACTATAATATATAACTTACGAAATGTCAATTTACAATGTAATTCGGTATATGGCAAAAATTATAAGAATTTAAAAATTAGTGGTTGACAGATTACTAATCAGAGGATATAATGCAATCATAAAACACATTAAACATATAGGTTTATAGGAAAACAATAATAAAACATTTTCAGGAGGATTAATAATATGAGTAATTATGTAGAGAGTGCAGCAGAATTAGTAGGAAAGACACCATTACTTAAGCTTAATGGATATTCTAAGAAGGCAGGGGTTACAGAGGCTAACATATTTGGTAAGCTTGAATATCTCAACCCAGCAGGTTCTGTAAAGGACAGAATTGCATTAGCAATGATTAAGGATGCAGAAGATAAGGGCTTATTAAAGCCTGGTGCAACAATCATCGAGCCAACAAGTGGTAATACAGGTATTGGTATTGCCTCAGTTGCAGCAGCTAAGGGCTATAGAGCAATTCTTACACTTCCAGATACAATGTCAGTAGAAAGAAGGAATCTTTTAAAGGCTTATGGTGCTGAACTTGTTCTTACAGAAGGTGCTAAGGGTATGAAGGGTGCTATTGCAAAGGCAGAAGAACTTAACAAGGAAATCGAAGGTTCTATCATCTTAGGACAGTTTGATAATCCGGCTAACCCAGCAGCTCACAAGGCTACAACAGGTCCAGAAATCTGGGAACAGCTTGACGGTAAGGTAGATATATTCGTAGCTGGTGTTGGTACAGGCGGAACAGTTACAGGTGTTGGTGAATACCTTAAGTCACAGAATCCAGATGTTAAGATTGTAGCAGTTGAGCCAGCAACAAGCCCGGTTCTTTCAAAGGGAACAGCAGGTGCTCATAAGATTCAGGGTATCGGTGCAGGATTTGTTCCTACAGTTCTTGATACAAAGATATATGACGAAATAATTGCAATTGATAATGATGATGCATTTGCAGAAGGCAGAGCATTCGCAGTAAGTGAAGGTGTACTTGTTGGTATTTCTTCAGGTGCAGCTTTAAAGGCAGCTACAATTCTTGCACAAAGACCAGAGAACAAGGGTAAGAATATCGTTGCATTACTCCCAGACTCAGGTGATAGATATTTATCAACAGCATTATTTGCTAATAACTAATCGCTTGTTGTGTGATGTGAATAACAGGATTAGTGGCTGGTATTCACATCATCATAATAATATACATTTCTCCTTATAAATTTTAATATCGGTGTCAGTTAATAGCTGGCACCGGTATTTTATTGTGTGTTTATTATGTAATATATGTTATAATTATAATGTATGTTACAGTATATAACAGCAATTAATAATCATCAGTCAGTCAAACTGTAAGTGTATGAACTGATTATGAATACAGGCGGCGGGATTTGTATGAAGAACAATATATTTAACATAATTCAGATTGGGGATAAGAGCAACCGCATAAGCAGGGCTTTTGATATATTTATAACGATAACAATATTTTCTAATATTATAGTGACATTTTTGCAGACCTTTGATGAGCTTGCATTTATGGGTGGATTTTTTAAATGGGTTGAGTATATAACTTTATTTATATTCTGCGTGGAATATATTCTTAGGATATGGACGGCGGATCTGCTTTATCCTGAATGTAAAGGAGTAACTGCAAGGTTTAAGTTGGAAGAATTATGGCGATATGCATAGCCTATCTTGGAGTTGGTGCGGTGGCTATACCAACAGGTATTATTAGTGCAGGTTTTGTTGAATAGTATCAGAGAAAAAGCAGCATTTCTGATATTAAAAATGCAGATATAAAAGAGATAGCAGAGATAAAGATTGATAAGACACAGGCAGGAAAGACAGTAGAGGAGATTGAAGAAACAGATTTTGTGTCAATATATCTTATATTTAGAGATGATTTATCGATTCTTCCACAGAAGGATACTATGCTTAAGCTGAATGATATAATTATAATTCGCGATGGGAATTAGGAATATTTTCTAAACATATTGTTATGCGTGCCGATATATAAAATATGGATATCCACGGAGGGAATTATATATCCTGGTGCGATTGCACGGAAAGGAAGATAAAGTGAATATTTCTACACAATCTACTACTCTTCTTGATATGTTAAATAGTAGTAGTTCAACAGGCAAGTCAAAGAGTGCCGCAGATTCTTATATTGATGTTCTTATCCAGAATAACAACTTAAGATATCAGCAGAAGATGAAAGAAGTTCTTGGATATGATACATCAAGTTCTTCTAAGGATGCACAGTATGAGAAGGTTGCATCTTCAGCATCTAATCTTAACAGTGTAATAAGTTCATTATCTAACGAATCGCTCTGGAATGAAGATTCAAGTGATTATTCTAAAGATAAGGTATATGATACTGTTAATAATTTTGTAAGTGCTTATAATACACTTATTACTAACATTAATACAGTTGGAAGCACAATTGAGAATACTTACAAGACTAAGCTTGATAAGCTTGTAACAGACAATAAGGAGGCACTTGCGGCAGTAGGTATTACTGTTGATGATAATGGCAAGCTTTCAGTTGACACTGATAAGTTAAAGAGTGCAGATATGTCTGAATTAAAGAAGATGTTAGGAAGTGAGTCTGAATTAATGAAGGGAATTAAAGAACAATCAGGTTCAGTTAATAATATTGTATCAGAAGCATTAAGCATACAGAAAAGCCTGTCAGGTCTTTATAATTCTTCATCTTCAAGTGTTGATGTGTCAGATTTATTATATGGAACATCTTACGATTCGAAGGGGTAATATAAAGTTAATATTTTTGAGGTGAGTGTTGGAAATAGAGCAGCATAATCTCAGAATATGAATTAATTGAAATTAGAATACTATTCTTAATAAAGCAGGACTGCTATGTATATGTCACCTTACTGTTAAGTAGGGGGCATATATATGGCAGTCCTGCTGTTTTATGGTAAGCACTTACGTTTTATGACTATTGGTTTTATATTAATTATGTATTA
>UMII01000068.1_pt1 | contig 31882 bp, 27 predicted proteins | sample 1965731 | NCBI WGS metagenome assembly UMII01 (sample SAMEA4836118, study PRJEB28245) | human gut metagenome | biome: gut microbiome; material: fecal sample | place: Denmark | collected 2008
GGCGAGATCGGCCACTACCGGCTCCACGCCCTTGACGGCGTGCCGTGCACCTGCGGGGCCGTGGGCTGCTGGGAGCGGTACGCCGCCACCACCGCACTGGTCCGCGCCGCCAAGGAAAAGAATCCCGATTGGACGGACGGCCGGGCGATCTTTGCGGCGGCAGAAGCGGGCGATGAAACGGTCCTCGCCCTGCTGGACCATTGGACGGACGAGATCGCGCAGGGCCTTGCGGGCATGGTACACATCTTCAACCCGCAGTTGATCCTCATCGGCGGCGGTGTGTCCGCCCAGCAAAAGCTGCTCATCGACCCCATTGCCGCAAAGGTGAAGGCCTCGGTCATGCCCGCCTTTGCCGAGGGGCTGGAAGTTCGTGCGGCCCAGCTGCACAACGACGCCGGAATGGTCGGCGCGGTATATTATTTCCGCCAGTGCCATCCGGAACTGTAATTGAAAAAGGAGTGTATTTGCGATGAAAACTCATATCCTCTGCCTCGGCGACTCCAACACCCACGGCTACTGCGCCGACCCGAAAGACAACGCCGACGGCGGCATCCGCTTCAATGAGAACGAGCGCTGGACCTGCCGGTTACAGACTGCACTGGGCGACAAGTACCTCGTCACCGAAGAAGGTCTGTCCGGCCGGACCACCGTTTTTGTGGACCCCATCCACGAGTCCATGGACGCCCTGAGCGTGTGCTACGCCCTGCTCAAGAGCCACGAGGTCATTGATCTGCTCATCCTCATGCTGGGCACCAACGACGTCAAGGAGCGTTTCGGAGCCAATGCCGCCTGTATCGGCGCAGGCATGGAGCGCCTGATCCAGAAATGCAAGAGCGTAGACTGCTGGGGCGGCAAGACCCCCAACATTCTGGTCGTGGCCCCTCCCCGCATCAAGGAGGGCTTCCACGATGAGGTCATGGGCGACGGCTGTGTGGAGAAATCCCGCGGGGTCGCGGCCCAGTTTAAGATGATCGCGGAGCGCAACAATGTCCACTTCTTCGACGCCGAAGGGTGCGAGTTCAACCAGATTGACTTCATGCACCTGACCCGCAAGGGACACGCCCAGCTGGCCGAAAAACTGGCCGAGCTGGTGCCGACGATTCTCTAACCATTTTCTCTCCTGCATATCTCCCCCAGAAAAGATCCCGCCCCGGATGCAGCCTTGACACTGCCCGGAGCGGGATCTTTTGGTTTTAAAATGACACAGAAAGAGACTGCCGCAGATGCAGCAGTCTCTCAAGGCTCAGATGTAATCCGAAATGTAGGGGATCTTATGGAAGAGAACATCGTCCAGCCGTTCCACAGCCTCTTCCCTGCCCTTGATGCGTTCCAGCTCAAACAGGCGTTCTGCCGTTTTGTATCCCAGAAGCAGGGTGGAAAAGGTGCCGATGCCCATTTTCAGGCAGTACTCGGCCGGTTCGTTGGTCTGGACACACTTGCCGTTTTCAAACTTCACCGTGAAGGTGCGGTCATTCCACGGCAGGAGCTGATCCTCGATCTCCAGCGCGATGGTCAGGGTGCCGCCGTCTGGGTCACAGGGGTAATCGGCGAGGAAATCTTCCACGTCGATGATGCGGCCCATGGCATAAGGGCGGATGCTCTCCTTGATGTCGCCGTCGTCCATCTCAAAGGCGATGGGTTCGCTGAAGTAGGTGCTGCCGTGCACCTCGTCGATCATGGAATCGTGGGCGTGGATGTACTCCCACAGGCCTTTCTGCGCCTCGCGGTTCAGGTAGACCATTTCCTTGATGTGCATGATGTCGTTCTTGATGAGATAGACCATGTAGCCGCAGGGCTTATCCTTGACGTTGTAGTAGACGGCAACATTGGTGTCATCCTCGTCCCAGCGCCAGTATTCCTCCCACGCAAGACTGTTGCGGAACAGGCACCCGTGGGTAATGGAAGCGAAATGGGAGTGCAGCTCATGGAACTCGGTGTTGTCCCACGAAACGCGGCGGACGTAGCCGGGCGCTTTGACTTTGGTGGGGATCTGCCGATCCTTGATGTTGAACGAGATCTTGTTGGAGACGATCTCCCACCCCAGATGGTGATACAGCGGGATGGAATACGGGTAGAGCAGCGCGAAGGATTTGCCCTCCTCGTGCATCTGGGTCAGGCCTTGGATCATCAGCTTTTTCATGATGCCCTGCCCGGTGTACTCCGGGTAGGTGCAGACGCTGGTGACAAAGCCGACATGGTACACCGTATCGTAGATGTTCATCTTCAGCGGGTAGACTGCGAACTGGGAAACAAGGGCGTCCCCATCGAAGCAGCCCAGCACATCGGCGCGTTCCAGCACCGGGAATTTCGACTGCTTGATCTCATCGTCCTTCCAGCCAGTCGCGTTCAGTTCTTCCTCCGTGACCTGAAAGGTGTAGCGGAGCAGGGCGTTGTACTGATCCAGATCCTTGGGTTCCAGATAGCGGGTCTTATAATGTTCGGCGGCGTTCATCGCAAAACGCCTCCCTCCTTACGGAGTCAGACGGTTGGGGCCGCGGAACAGGAACTCGGCCTCCTTGATGGGCAGACCGCAGAGCAGCATGGTCAGGCGGTCGATGCCAAGGCCGAAGCCGCCGTGCGGGGGGCAGCCGTACTGGAAGAATTCCAGATAGAACTTGACGTCCTCGGCCAGACCCTTTTCCTCCGCCTGCTTCTTCAGCACCTCATAGCGGTGCTCACGCTGGGCGCCGGTGGTGATCTCAACACCGCGCCAGATCAGGTCGTAGCCCTGCGGCACGCCGTTTTCGTCGCGCATGTGGTAGAAGGCGCGCTTTTCGGCGGAGTAATCGGTGATGAACAGGAACTCGTGGTTGTAGTGCTTCTTGACCCACTCGTAGCTCAGGCGCTCGGCCTCGGTGGTCAGGTCGCCCTTCTCGGAGTCATCGACGGTGTAGCCGAACTCCTCTTCCAGACCCTTGTACAGGTCGGCCAGCTTGACCACGGGGAACGGAGTCTCCGGGACGATGACCTCCTGCCCGAAGGCTTCCTTGATCTGCTCGCCGTAAGCTTCCTTCACGGCGGCCAGACCGGCCTTCAGCAGCTCCTCTTCCATCTTCATGACGTCATGGAAGGAGGTGATGTAGCTGAACTCCAGATCGAAGCCGGAGAACTCGGTAGCGTGCTTGTTGGTGTAGCTCTTCTCGGCGCGGAAGACGGGGCCGGTCTCGAAGATGCGCTCAAAGCCGGCAGCCATCGCCATCTGCTTGTAGAACTGGGGACTCTGGGCCAGATAAGCGTTGCGGTCAAAATAATCGACCTTGAACACCTCAGAGCCGCTCTCGCTGGCGGCCGCGATCAACTTGGGGGTGTGGATCTCGATGAAATTCTCGTCCAGCAGGAACTTGCGCATGGCGTTGACCATGCAGCTCTGGGCCTTGAACATCAGTTGATTTTCATCGGTGCGCAGATCCACCCAGCGGTAGTCGATGCGCTGGTCGATGCTGGAGCGCTCGACGGCCTTCTTCTTCTTGGTGGCAGCGATCTCCTTGCGGACGATGGGCAGTGCGTCGGCAATGCTCTCGATCTCGATGGACTCCGGGATCATCTCGATGCCGCCCATCTTGACGTAATCGTTCTCCATCACCTTGCCGGTCACGGTGATGACGGAATCCGGGGTCAGCCGGTCGATGGTATCCACCAGTTCGGGGTGGTCTTCCTTCTCAACGGTAATCTGCAGCTTGCCGGTAATATCCTTCAGCACGATAAAGGCCATATACTTGCTGTTGCGCAGGTTCTCGATAAAGCCTTGGACTTTGATCGTGTTGCCAATTTCCTTTTGTACCTCTTGGATGTAGGTGCGATTCATGGAAATCCTCCTTCGTATTCTTGTGTACTCTTTTTATTATAGCCGTTTTCCGGGATAAATCAACCGGTTTCAACGGGTTACTTCTTCTTTTTCTCTTCTTCGTGGAGGGTGCCGGTGCCGCCTTCTACCACGCCGTCGTGGTCCAGCACGGCCACGATGGTGCCGAAAAAGCACTTCACGTCCATCCCGAAGCTCAAATGCTCCACATAGTAGCCGTCGAGTTTCGCCTTTTCGTCGATCTCCAGCTCGTCGCGGCCGTGGATCTGCGCCCAGCCGGTCAGGCCGGGGCGGACGTCATTGGCGCCGTATTTGTCCCGCTGGGCCAGCAGGTCATACTGGTTCCACAACGCCGGGCGCGGGCCGATGACCGCCATGTCCCCCACAAAGATGTTCCAGAGCTGGGGCAGCTCGTCAAGGCTGGTCTTGCGCAGGAAATGCCCCACCCGCGTGATATATTGATCCGGATCCTTGAGCAGATGAGTGGGCATATCGTGAGGGGTATCGATCCGCATGGTGCGGAATTTGAGGATGTTGAAGTGCTTTTTATGGATGCCCACCCGCTTCTGCTTGAAGAGAATAGGCCCCGGCGAATCCACCTTGATGGCGATGCAGAGAATGAGCAGCAGCGGCGAAAGTACGAGCATCCCGCACAGGGACAGCAGGATGGCCAGCAGCCGCTTGATGCCGTTACGATACATGGAGAAACCTCCCTTTATGGATTTCGATTCCGAACGCATCCATTATACCAAGCCCTTCGACATTTTTCAATTCATCCGGCAAGGTTTTCCGTGCGCCCTTCGTTTCAGTATGGGTTTGCTTACCGGGGCGCAACGCCGGTTTTGTTTTATTTTTCTGCCTGTTTTGTCCCTTTCTCCGGGGCCGGTTCTGCCGTACTATTAAGCCATCCTATTAAAATGTTTGTTTTTGCAGCGTTTCGAAGGAGGGTTCCACCGTGATCCAGCGTTTTTCATTCGGGCACCCCATCCCCACCGAGAGCGTCGTGCAGACGCTCCCGCTCTGTGAGGATCCCGTTCCGTTTCTGACCGCCCTGCCCGGCGGCTGGCAGTACAAGATGCAGGAGGACTGCGTCGTTTACGGCTTGGGCGAAATGCCCCGCGGGTTGAACAAGCGCGGCTGGCATTACGTCACCAACAACACCGACGAGTCCCGCCACACCGAGGACAAGCTTTCCTACTATGGTGCGCACAATTTTCTGCTGATCCGCAATGGAGCGGAGTGCTTTGGCCTCTTTGTGGATTTTCCCGGAAAAGTCCATTATGACATCGGCTACACCCGGCACGACACCCTGACCATCCGCACCGAGGAGCCGGACTATGAGCTGTATCTGCTTTCCGGCGGGGACGAGAACGCCCTGTGCAGGGAGTTCCGCACCCTCATCGGCCGCAGCTACATCCCGCCGAAATGGGCCTTTGGTCTGGCCCAGAGCCGCTTCGGCTACAAGACCGAAGCCGACATCCGCAGGGTGGCACAGCAGTACAAGACCCACGACCTGCCGCTGGACATGATCTGCATGGACATCGACTACATGCAGGGCTACGCCGATTTTACCGTGAACAAAGAGCGCTTCCCCGACCTGAAACAGCTCGCCGACGACCTCAAGGCCGAAGGCATCCGTCTGGTGCCCATCATTGACGCGGGCGTACGCATCGACGAAAAGGACGAGACCTGCCAAGAGGGCCTTGCCAAGGATTACTTCTGCAAAAAGGCCGACGGCACCCCCTTTGTAGCCGCGGTCTGGCCCGGCAAGGCGTATTTTGCCGATTTCCTCCGCCCGGAAGTGCGGGAGTGGTTCGGCGGGCGGTACAAAGTGCTGACGGACCTCGGCATTGAGGGCTTCTGGAACGATATGAACGAGCCTGCCCTTTTCTACTCTCCCGACCGGCTGAAAGCCTTCTTCGACTCCATGGCCGAGATGAGCAAGATGCCGAACATCGAGCAGGAAGATTTCTTCGAGAAGGTCGTGGGCGGCGTCATGGGCCTGATGAACAGCCCCGAAGACTACGCCAGCTTCTACCACGAGGTAAACGGCCAGCGCATCCGTCACGACCGGGTCCACAACCTCTACGGCGGCAGCATGACCCGCGCCGCCGGGGAAGCCCTCGCAAAGGAACGCCCGGACAAGCGAACCCTGCTCTACAGCCGTTCCAGCTTCATCGGTTCCCATCGGTACGGCGGCATCTGGCTGGGCGATAACAATTCCTCGTGGGGGCAGCTTCTGGCCAACATCCAGATGATGCCCAACGTCCAGATGTGCGGCTTCCTGTACACCGGCGCGGACCTGTGCGGCTTCGGCTACGACACCACGCCCGACCTTGCCCTGCGCTGGCTGGAGTTCGGCATCCTGACCCCGCTGATGCGCAACCATTCCAGTTCCGGCACCCGCGCGCAGGAATATTACCAGTTCGAGGACGAGCTGCCCGCCATCCGCAAGATGCTACAGCTCCGCTACGCCCTGCTCCCCTACCTCTACAGCGAGTTCATGAAGGCGGCGCTGGAAAACGGCTCCTACTTCCGGCCGCTGGCCTTTGATTACCCCGGCGACCCCGATGCCCGCGAGGTGCAGGACCAGCTTCTCCTCGGTGAAGGTCTGATGGCCGCGCCCGTCTACACCCAGAACGCCCACGGCCGGATGGTCTACCTGCCCGAATCCATGAAACTGTTCCGTCTGCGGGCAGCAGACGATTACGACGAGGAGATCCTCCCCGCCGGGCATCACTACGTCCGCTGTGGGCTGGACGAAGTGATGCTCTTCATCCGGCCCGGCCGTCTCGTGCCGGTGGCTTCTCCTGCCGACAACACCGCCCAGTTGGACGACACCAAGCTGAACCTGTGGAGCTATCTGCCCGATGGGGCTCACGCTTCCTACCGGATGTATACCGACGACGGCGTGACCACCAATTACGAGAAACCGGAGCACTGGCGCACCCTTACCCTTTAACGGTTTTTTCAGGTCCTGCCGCCGTGCGGGGCCTTTTTTGTTTTGATTTTACTTGTATTTTACCTGATGCCGCGCTATAATAAGGAATCGTACCGCTTCGAAAAAGCGGCAGCGCAGCTTGTGAGATCCGGCTCATCCGAATGGATCGTAAAAATCAAAGGAGGCGGCATTTTCCATGGCACAATCTCCCCGCACGGGCGACCTGACCACCGGCCCGATGCTGAAAAAGATCATCCTGTTTTCCCTGCCGCTGGCAGCGTCCAGCATCCTGCAGCTCCTCTTTAACGCGGCCGACGTCGTTGTGATCGGGCGGTTTGTGGGCAGCACGGCACTGGCCGCTGTCGGCTCCAACGGTGCGCTCATCAACCTGCTGGTCAACCTCTTCGTCGGCCTTTCGCTGGGTGCCAATGTCGTGGCCGCCCGCTGCTTTGGTGCCAAAGATGAACGCGGCGTCCAGAATACGGTCCAGACGTCGGTGACGCTGGGTCTCGTCAGCGGCGTGCTGCTGGCCTTTGTAGGCTTCTTTGCGGCGCGCGGTCTGCTGGAACTGATGTCCTGCCCGGAAGATGTCATTGGCCTTTCGACCCTCTACCTGAAGATCTACTTCATCGGGATGCCCATGACCATGCTGTACAACTTCAGCGCGGCGCTGCTGCGTGCTGTGGGCGACACCCGCCGCCCGCTCTACTGTCTGGCCGTGTCCGGCATCATCAATGTGGTGCTGAACCTCGTGTTCGTCATCCTCTTCCAGATGAGTGTGGCCGGCGTGGCGCTGGCGACCATCATCAGCCAGACCGTTTCCGCTATCATGGTCACCATCCTGCTCATCCGGGAGGAAGGTGCCCTCCACCTCGACCTGCGGCATCTGGGCTTCCACAAAGGGGCTCTGCTGCAGATCCTGAAGATCGGTCTGCCCGCCGGCTTGCAGAGCACGGTGTTCAGCCTCTCCAACGTGGTCATCCAGTCGTCCATCAACTCCTTCGGCTCCATCGTGGTCGCTGGCAACTCGGCAGCCTCCAACATCGAGGGCTTCATCTACACCGGCATGAACGCCTTTGCACAGGCTGCCGTGACCTTTACCAGTCAGAACATGGGTGCCCGCCGGTACGACAACCTTGACCGCGTCATGCGGAACTGTCTGCTCTGTGCCGTGGTCGTCGGCGTGGTGCTGGGCGGCGGCGCTTACTTTGCCGGTGAAGGGCTGCTCCGCTTCTATTCCACCGATGAGACCGTCATCACCGCCGGTCTGGCCCGGATGCGGGTCATCTGCACCAGCTACTTCCTCTGCGGCGTGATGGACACGCTGGCCAGTTGTCTGCGCGGCCGCGGCTACTCGGTCTTGCCCATGGTGGTCAGCCTCATCGGCAGCTGTTTGCTCCGTCTGGTCTGGATCGCCACCATCTTCCAACTCTTCCGTTCCACCACGACCCTTTACATCAGCTACCCGATCAGTTGGGTGCTGACGGCTTCCGTCCACCTCATCTGCCTGTTGGTGGTGCGGCATAAACTGACTGCAAAACAGTCGGAAAGGGCTGCAGCCTAATAAAACTCCGTAACCATACAAACCGGTCCGGACCCTGCGCTGTGCAGAGTTCAGGCCGGTTTTTCAAATTTCTGCAAAAAAGTTTGAAAAAGTGCTTGACAACTCCCGCCTTTTCCCGTATAATAGCACACGTTGAGCGGCTCGAACGCCAAACAACAAAACAAAATCTTGGGGATTTGCATAGTGGTAGTGCGGTAGACTCTGACTCTACTTGTGGGAGTTCGATTCTCTCATCCCCAACCAAAAGCCACCTGATGAAGATCAGGTGGCTTTTTTGTTTTCCGCAGCCGCTGTCCCCTGCGCCTGTTCAGAAAGGGACGGTATTTCGTTAATGAAATCTTAAAAAAAGCGGCTCTCTGCCTTGTGTTTTCGCATTTTTATCACGTTTTTTCCGTTTCCTTGCCTTTTTCAGGGACACAGCACCGCCAACCTGATGACCATTGCGGGCAACTCGGCCTCTCACGGCTGGGGCACTGCGGGCAAGAACGGCGCACAGGTCGAGCTGACCGCCGACGCCCAGACCCTGAACGGCGCCATCACGGTGGACAGCATCTCGACACTGGACTTCACCCTGAAGAACAGCTCCAGTTTCACCGGCACCATCAACTTCAACGGCCATACCATTACACTGGCCGATGGAACGGTGCTGAAATATTTTTCTTCACCGCAAAAGAGGCAAGCTGCGTCACAAATTACAGCTTGCCTCTTTTTCAACTTAGGAAATACGTTTCATCATTCCAGCATAATACCAATTGCCACCCTTCGCCGTATCTGGATACAATGTAAAAAACGTGTTCTCACTGTACCCACTTGCCTGTACGGTCGAAAGACTTATTGTGTATTCACCATTGCGCCCATATTCACGGTTATATTTTTTTACAGATTCCGGCTTTATTTTTCCAGTCGAAGAAAAAGTTAGGCCATCACTCTGCACCCGATTATATGTCAGTACAAGGTATTCCCCATTATTCTCGACGACAATGGTGCTCCCGCTATCTGAATCAAGCCATGTTCCGGTCAGCTTCCAATTTTTATTCACATCGTATTGCGAATTATCCTGCCACGTATAACTGCTAATCCCATACTCCAGAACACAGCCCTCAATCCAGACCGTTCCTTCAGTTGTTAGATTTTCATGGTCTCCATAAATATTGTATTGGTAGCGATATAAATTATTATTCAGATCGCTACAATCTGAAACATCTGCAATTTCAGTGTAACCCGCATTTTCTACCTGTGTTCGTCCCTCTTCCAGCGTAACCGGTGGAATTTTAATCCGAATCTCCGCGTTTTGATACTCCTGCACACCGGTAATATCCCATTGCTTGTTCTCGTACTCACTATACAAAATCAAGTACAATGTGCGATCAATCACATTGCTTTCACAGACAACCTTGCAGTAAGCCACATCCGAAGTTTTATCCGTCTGTTGTTTTTCTATGCTCAGTTCTGTAGCCGTGGAAGTATACTGCTCTCCATCAAGTTCAAACTGCAACACATTTTGAGGCAGCGTTTGTAAAAGCATTTGTTCGTCCGGTCTCTTTTTCCCGCAAGATACCAGTACCAACACCAGCACGACCAGTATGGCAGTCTTCACCAGTTTTAACGATTTTGTTTTCACCATGATCCTCCTTTACTGCCGTGTCAGCCAATAGTTATTGAAATAGACACCTGAGCCCATTCCATTTTTCATTTCAGCTTGCTCTCCAACAAAAAAACCAAGTTGCTTCAATCCTCTTTCTGCTGTATCCATATGCCAGCTAGCCGTTCCCTCATTCCAGCTTTCGAATCCATATGAATAATAAGTTCCAATTTCTTGCTCCGTGGTTTTTGCATCATAGATAAAATGTGTATAACCATCTCCTATATTATTTTTATCATGGAATTCATATTCATAATAAACTCTATGGTTTTGGGTATCAAAATCAACAATTTTTACCCAATAGGAACGATTGCTATCTTGATAGCTCCATTCACCCACAAGGTCAACTGTCGATCTTGTCAAATCTTCCGTGACAGTTCCCATCCAGCGCGCATCCGGATCAAACGTATAATCCACGCAAATTGTATATTCTCTCACGCGATAACAGGACTCTGTCTGTTTGGTATAATAGAAGCGAACATGGTTGTTGGAATCTTCTCGTTTTGTAAAGCTCACATTTCCATCGATTTGTTCCGCAACCAATTGGTCCGCGTCCGCTTGGCTCACACTCGCATTGTCGGCAAGGTAATCCGCATAGTTCGTAGTGACCCGATCCAGTCTCCAACCGTCATTGTACTTTTCGTAGTCCATCACACATTCGCGCGACATACTATATTGGTCATCACTAACCACAACGCTCACCGTTATAATATCCGAATTCCCTGTGGTTTCTCTTCCTGTGATTTCAAACAGATCCACGGTCATATTATACGGCGTAATATAGGCATCTTGGTCGATAAAATCCGACTTTATCTGGGCTTCACTTCGTTTTCCGCAAGCTGTTAGTGAAACGAGCAATAGTACAGCAAGCATTACTCCGATCAACTGTTTTTTCATATTCTTCCTCCGCAATCACATTCAAAGCAATTTTTCACTACGCGCCTTGTTTTGTAGCTCATTCTGAGTGTATCATGTGTCGTTTGCATTTTCAATACTTTTTGCTATCTTTTTTAATATTTTTAATAGATTGAAGAAAAATATTTGTCTGTGTACTCTAATAGAGAGCGCTACTTTTTGATAGCAAGGAGGCACTGAACATGAACGATTCTGTATCCGAACGTCAGGAGCTTTCTTTACAAATCGGTCGGCGAATCCGTACTCTGCGCAAACAGCGCGGGCTTAGTCTTGAGGCTCTGGCGTTGAAATGTGATATGAATGCAGCTTTTTTAGGCCATATCGAACGCGGTCTGCGTTGTCCTACCATTTATACTCTCGAACGCATCAGCATCGGGCTCGGCATCAGCACTGCTGAATTATTTGTAGACGAAATTGCAGCCAATCCAAACGCCGCTGCTGTCCAGCATTTTTCCGATGCAATCTCCAACCTTTCTCCTTCCAAAATCGAAACGCTTCTTCGTATTGTTGACAACTGTATTGCATTTGCAGAAAAAGAACATTAAAAGGCCGTGCGGCTTTGCTCTTTTGAGCGGCCGCGCGGCCTTTCTGTTTCGTACATCGATATCTTCTTTACACCATTTTCTTCAGCAGATACCGGTCATACCCGCCGTACATCTCCCGCCGGGCGGCGATGGTGAAACCGCTGGCGAGGGCATTGTTCAAACTGTACTGGTTTTCGGGGCTGACGGTGGCCCCGATGCCCACGATGCCGGGGCGGAGCAGGGGCAGCGCAGCTTCAAGGAGCTTGCGCTGCAAGCCGTTGCCCCGCCAGTCCGGGTGGACGATGGCGCTGTCGGCGTTGGCCCAGTGGTCCCACTCGCTCTTCGGGACGCCCAGAAACGCCGCGTAATTGTGCTCACTCTGGCCGCAGTAGCGCAGGATGAAATAGGCCCCCAGCCGAGCGCCGTCATACACGCCGAGGCAGAGATCTCCGGTCAGATAAGCCGTGATATTCTCCAGCGTATCGGGCACGAACTGCTCCGGGTGCGGCATGGCGGCGCGCACCTCATTTTGCAGCGCGTAAAAGGCATCGGCATCCGCCGGGCCGCAGCGGCGGATGGTTACAGGAAGTGCGGCGGGCTGGCCGCAGACCTTGTGCAGCAAAAGTTCCATTTTCAATCTCCTCCAAAATAAAATCATACTTTCTTCCGGATTCCAGTATAATTGCCGTTTGAAATCATCTTATCTTATGTTATAATGAATGCAAGAAAAATTGTCCAGTGAAACTTTTGGGTCACAGGGCAGTTTTCTGCATGTCCGGGCGGCAGCCCCGCCCGTGAACCGGAGGATACAACCTATGAAAGATTCCAGCTCTTCGTCTTCCATCCGCTTGGGCGGTGCGGTCATCAGTGACCGCATCGTGGCCGCGTTGCTGGAAGAACTGCGTACCGGCTGCTACGCCGAGGCGGACCGTCTGCCCGCTGAGGTCGATCTGGCCGCACAACTTGGCGTCAGCCGCACCGTCATCCGCGATGCGCTGAGCGAGATGGAGCGTGCCGGATACATCGAGCGGGTACGCGGCATCGGGACCGTGGTCAACCGCACTGTGCTCAACCTGCGCAGCCGGTTGGATCAAAAGCTGGAATATTACCCGCTGATCCGCAGTTTTGGCAGCTACCCCCACGCCGATGGCATCCAGATCTATCCCATCCGCGCCGGGGCCGAGCTGGCCCGCGATCTGGCCATTGCGCCGGGGGATGAGGTGATCTGCATCAAAAAGCGGATTCTCGCCGATACCACCCCGGTCATCTACTCCATCGATTATCTGCCCCGTGCGCTGTTCGGCAGCCGGGACTACACCCGCATCGACCTGAGCGGCGGCGTGTTCGATATCTTGGAGCAGGAGTGCAGCCAGCAGATTTCGTCCAATGTCGCCCACCTGAAGGCCAGCTGCGGCGACGAGGCCATCCGCGCGGCCATGCGGCTGGCACCGGGCGAGGCCATGCTGCTGCTCGACGAGATCTGTTTCAATCGGCTGTGTCACCCAGTCATGCGTTCGCTGAGTTATTACACAAATTTCTTTGACTTTTCCATTCTGCGAAAATTACTTTGATGGAGGTAAAAATTCATGCGTCATTTGATCGACCCCTTGGATTTCAGCCCGGAAGAGATCGACTCCCTGCTGAACTTAGCGGACCGCATCCGCTCCGACCCTGCTGCTTATCAGGACGTTGCGGCCCACAAAAAACTCGCCACCCTGTTCTACGAGCCGTCCACCCGCACCCGCCTCTCCTTCGAGGCGGCCATGCTGAACCTCGGCGGACACGTACTGGGTTTTCCGAGCGAGAACGTTTCCAGCGCTTCCAAGGGTGAAAGCGTCGCCGACACCATCCGCGTGATCTCCTGCTACGCCGACATCGTGGCCATGCGCCACTCCAAAGAAGGTGCGCCGCTCCGCGCTTCCCGCTACTCCCGCATCCCGGTCATCAATGCGGGCGACGGCGGCCATCAGCACCCCACCCAGACCATGACCGACCTGATGACCATCCGCTCCCGGATGGGCCGGCTGGACAACCTGACCATCGGCCTGTGCGGCGATCTGAAGTTCGGCCGCACCGTCCACTCTCTCATCAAGACGATGGCCCGCTGCAAAAACATCCGCTTCGTGCTCATCAGCCCGGAGGAGCTGCGGGTGCCCGATTACATCATCAAGGATGTGCTGGAAGCCAAGGGCATCGAGTACCGTGAGACCCGCAGCCTTGAGGAATCCATGCCGGAGCTGGACATCCTGTACATGACCCGTGTGCAGAAGGAGCGCTTCTTCAACGAGGAAGACTACATCCGCCTGAAGAACAGCTACATCCTGACCAGCGAGAAGATGGCGCTGGCCAAAGAGAACATGGCCGTGCTCCATCCCCTGCCCCGCGTAAACGAGATCGCGCTGGATGTGGACGACGACCCGCGTGCCGCCTATTTTGAACAAGTGCAGAACGCTGTCTACGTCCGTATGGCGCTGATCATGACACTGCTGGGTCTGCAGGACCCCAAGGCCAAGGAGGGCAACTGAAATGCTGAACATCGATGAAATCCAGAATGGTATCGTGATCGATCACATCAAGGCAGGCACTGCCGTCGGCTTGATGGATCTGCTGGGCATCAAAGGCAACCGCACCGCCAGCGTGGCGCTGATCCAGAACGCCCGCTCCCACAAGGCGGAGGGCGGCCGCAAGGACATCATCAAGGTGGAGGGCGATGCTTCGTGGCTGAACCTCGATGTGCTGGCCTATCTCGACCCCAACATCAGCGTGACCATCATCAAGGACGGCAAGGCGGTCAAAAAGGAAAAACCCCAGCCCCCCAAGCGTCTGGTCAACATCGTGCGGTGCAAGAACCCCCGCTGCATCTCCTCCATTGAGGAAGAGTGCGACCAGATCTTCGAACTGAGTTCCAACGGCAAGTATCGCTGCATCTACTGCGAGCAGGAGCTTCAGGTCAAGCCGGAATAAATCCCGATCAAGCAAAAGAGCGGACGAGCCGTTGCACTCGTCCGCTCTTTTTGTTACACGAAATCCTCCCGCATGGGGGTGAAGATATCCAGCAGGATGCCCGCTTCGGTGCAGACGCAGCCATGCTCCACGCCGTCCTCCTTGAGGATGGTGTCGCCCTTGTGGACGGTACGGGTCACACCGTCCACCGTGAACTCGAAGGCACCGGAGACCACATAGGTGATCTGGGTGTGGGGGTGGTGGTGCAGTGCGCCGACCGCGCCCTTTTCAAAGGTGTTCTCCACGCACATCAGGCCGTCTGTATAGGCCAGCACCCGGCGGGTGACGCCCGCGCCTGCGGGCTGCGGCAGAGTGTCCTCATGCAGGACCCAGCGCTGTTTCTTCTCCGGCAGTTTCATAAACGTTCCTTCTTTCCCGGCCCCGCTGCGGAGCCGTTTTTTATTTCCATTATAAAAAGGCAGAACCCGTTTGGCAAGAGTTCCGCCTTTGTTTACAACTAAAAAAAGCCCTATCCGAAGCTCTCTCCGCTGCCGCATCGAAAAGCGCATCCCGTTCCCACACAACGACGCGCACCGATACGGCCCTTAAAAGAGTCTCTATAAACAGCAATCCCCCGATCACCGTCAAGAGCTTCGTCAGGACTTTTCACCAGACAAGGCTGCAAAACAGCACACACGCTCTGCGGCTCTGCCCTCTCCCCCGCCAGCACCTCCGAATTGCTTCGGCCGCAATGCACTGGCTCTGGAGTTCTGCCTTGTTCTTAACCAGATTATACCAAATGCCGCCGGGCATTTCACCCGAAATGTCATATTCTGCGGGGGAGGATGTCATATTTTGCGGACGGGCACCGAACAGGTGAACCGGAACCATTTTTCTCGGCAGCTGATGGTGTATTCGCCCTGATATTTGCGCAGCACGTCGGTCACGTTCCACAGGCCCATGCCGTGCCCCGGCTCCTTTTTGGTGCTGCGCGGGAGCTGGCCGTCCGGGAGGTCGAGGTTCTTCTGCACCCGGTTCCGCACCGAGACCAGCAGCTCCGCCTCCGTTTTGCGCATCCGAAAATACACCTCCGGCGGGTCGGCTTTTGCAGCGGCATCAATGGCATTATTGAGCAGATTGGACACCACCATCACAAGGTCGGTGTTGTCCAGCGGGATCTCCCGCAGGTCCGGCAGGTCAAAGTAGAGCATGACCCCCTTGCGGCTGGCTTCCTCATACTTTTTGCTCAACAGGGCATCCAGCAGCGGGTTGTGGGTGTCCATGATGGTGGTGTTGGCCGCAATGGTCTTGGTCACCGTTGCAAGATACGCCTTGGCCTCCTCGTACTCTCCCTGTTGCAAAAGCAGGGCCAGCGCATCGGTGTGGTTGGTGAACTCATGGGTCAGGCGGCGCTGGGTGGTATAAGAGTCCATCAATGCCTCGGCGCGCTCCCGCTCCAGCGCTGCCTGAACGTGGAGCGCTTGCTGCTGCGCCATCTGGTCGTTGAACATCTGGACGATGCCCATATGGATGAGCACTGCCACAGTCAGGCCCAGCGTCAGCAGAAGCATCAGGAAATCGGCGGGCTTGTCCTCGGCGGAGATCATCAGCACCACGTTCAGCACCACCGTGATGCCGGGAAAGAAGGACATCACCAGCGCCTGTGGGGATTCCAGCGCCCGCTCAGTCTTCCATTTGTGGGCAAAGTAGGCCACCAGAACTCCCACGATGACATTCGTGATGGTCATTGCCACAAGACAGTCCATCCGTTTCCAGATCATCAGAAGCGAGGTATGCGTCGCCCACGAAGCCACATACCGGACGGTATTTTCCGCCAGCAGACACATGGTGCCGTTGATGAGGGCCGCCGTCAGCTTCTGGGCCAGCGTGCCGCCGAACAGCAGCGTGGAGACCAGCACGAAGCCGACATTTTCCCAGATGCTCAGCAGGGTGAAGAAGCCGATGTTGAGCTTGATGCCAAGGAACAGCTCCCCCGCCACCAGTACAGTCGTCCAGAGCCAGAGCGGCCGCACCCGGCCTTTGCCGAGGTAGGCGTAGTCCACCATGATAAAGGCGCACCACTGCGAAATACAGACGATGTGGCCGATCAGAAACCACGATTCAGGATTCATCGCTGAACTGCCCCTTCCATTCCAGATAGGTCGCCCGGATGGCCGCATAGCCGTTCCGGCTGACGCTCAGTTCCACCCCGTTGCGCAGCGTTACCTTGTAGCCGCTGATCTGGCGGATGTAGCGCATATTCACCACATCGCTCCGCCCCACCCGCAGGAAGCCGTTCTCGAACAGCTCGGCGGGCAGGTCGGTCAGCTTACCGTAATAGGAGCAGAGCGGCTGATGCGGCACGTCCCCGTAGACGTTCACCTTCCGCAGGTCGCTTTCGAGGCAGTAGATGCTGTCATAGGGCAGCTCCATCTCGGTGCGGTTCTGCCGGATGGTCAGCACCTTGCGGCCGCTGGCCGTCTTTTCGTGGAAGAGGGCCTCCAAGCAGTTGGGCAGCATCCGCTCCATGTCCCGCTTGAGGATGTAGCGGAATGCATTGACGGTGTAGCCCTCCGGCGCAAATTCCAGATAGGCAGAGATGTAGATGAGGGCGATGTCCGGGCTGGACTGGCGCAGCTGGCGGCCCAGTGAGATGCCGTTCATGGTGTCAAGGTCCACGTCCAGCAGCGCCACTTGATAAAGCTCCAGATGCGGGGTGGCAAGGGCCTCCTCGCCGCGGGTGCAGACGATGATCTGGGCCGGGATCCCGCGCTGGGCCAGCTCGTCCCGGACTTTCTGCTCCACCCGCGCGGCAAACCGTGCATCGTCATCGCAGATCAACAAGTGCATAATGGAGTCTCCTCCCTCTCGAAAAAAGCGGGCTTCCCCATAGGAAGAGCCCGCTCTCTGGTATTGTTAGGCGAAGAATTTGTCGTAGATGCCGAAGGCAAAGATGAACAGAACGATCAGCGGCAGACCGTAGGACAGATAGCCGCGCATCCAATCCTGCATCTTGGGGCCGTCGCCGGTGTTGACTTCCTTCTTGTAGTTGTTCCAGCCCCAGCCATAGCGGGAGACGCAGAACAGCAGGTAGACCAGCGAACCCAGCGGCAGGAACAGGTTGCTGACGAGGAAATCCTCGAAGTCCAGCACCGCGCCGCCGAACACAGCAAAGCCGTCCCAGCTCCAGATGTTGTAACCCAGCACGCAGGGCATGGACAGCGCAATGATAAGGAACAGGTTCACGATGCTGGATTTCTTGCGGGTGCAGCCGGTCAGCTCCATGCCGCAGCAGATGATGTTCTCAAACACCGCCAGCACGGTGGACAGTGCCGCGAAGGCCATGAACAGGAAGAACAGGCTGCCCCACAGGCGGCCCATGGCCATGTTGGCAAAGATGTTGGGCAGGGTGATGAAGATCAGGCTGGGACCGGCGGTCTGGTCCACGCCATAGGTAAAACAGGCCGGGAAGATGATCAGACCCGCCGTGATGGCTACGAAGGTATCCAGCGCCACGATGCGGATGGACTCGCCCAGCAGCGCGTGCTCCTTGCCGATATAGCTGCCGAAAATGGCCATGGCACCGATGCCGAGGCTCAGGGTGAAGAACGCCTGATTCATGGCGCCCACCAGCGTGTTGACCACGCCGACTTCCTTCATCCGGGCGAAATCGGGCACGAGGTAGAAGCTCAGGCCCTCCTTCGCGCCGGGCATGAACAGACTGTTGACCGCGAGGACGACCATGATGATGAGCAGCGCGATCATCATGACCTTGGTCACCCGCTCAAGGCCGTTCTGCAGGCCCTTGGCGCAGACCAGAATGCCGAACGCGACCACGAAGACCATCCAGAACGCCATAACGCCGGGGTTTGCCAGCATCTCACTGAAGGCATTCGTCACCTGCCCGGTGCTCAGGCCGGACAGCTTCCCGGCCGCTGTCATGTAAAAATAGTGCAGCATCCAGCCCGCAACGGTGGTGTAGAACATCATCAGCAGATAGCACCCGATGAGGGTAAAATAGCCGTGGATGTGCCACTTCTGGCCCGGCTTTTCCAGCGCCTGATAGGCGCGCACCGGGCTCTTGCGGCTGGCGCGGCCCACTGCAAATTCCATGGTCATGATGGGTAAGCCCAGAATGACGAGGAAGAGCAGATAGAACAGCACGAAGGCACCGCCGCCGCCCTGACCCGCCATATACGGGAATTTCCAGACGTTGCCGATGCCGATAGCGCATCCCGCCGAGAGCAGGATGAAGCCCAGCCGCGATTTTAGGGTCTCACGTTCCATGATGGTTTTTTCTCCTCTGTAATCCTTTTGTCCGCCCTCCCCGCACAGTTTGGGAGAGCACAATAAAATTATTATATCACACTTCCCCCGTTTTCGGCGGGTTTTATGCAATTTTGAAGAAGAAAAAGATTCACTTTTGATACAGACGAAAAGAATAAGATTTCACAAGATGCAAAAAATGGAATGCTGCGATCCGGTGTGGTCAACAGCTAACGGCAGAACAACGCCTCCCCGTGTAGGATGCGTTCTACACGGGGAGGCGTTTTGTTCCCTTTGATTTCCTATTTCAGAGCGTCCGGAGCAGCCTTACCAGATGATCTGAATGCGGCCCGCACCGTAAGGTTCCTCATAGTTGAGGAGGTAGCCGGGGTAATCGGCCAGCGGGCTGTTGGCGCTGGTCAGGTGAGGCAGACCGTTCCCATCCACACCGCCGAACATGGCCGCGTAGCTGGACATGACGAGGTAGTCCTCGGAGACATAGTCCTTGATGAGGGTCGCACCGTCGAACATTGCAAAGCCGTCGCCGAGGTTGCGCAGGGTATAGTTCATACCGGCCAGCGCATAGGTGGCGCTGGGGTTCAGCGGCTCATAGGTGCCGGTGGTCTTGTTGTAGATTTCCACGTTGGTCACGCGGGGGGTGGTGGCGCTGCCCTGCCAGACGTTCTTGTCGTCGGTGAGGACGGTGTTGGGCATCATGGCGTGGATCTCATACCGGGCACCGGCCACATGCAGGAAGCCGCCGTTCTCCTTGCCGTCCGAACCCACAAAGCGGGCACCGAACTCCAGCGCGTCTTGGATCTGCTGACCGGTGACGGACATCAGGCAAGCCACATTGCCGAAGGGGCTGACGGTCTTGCAGGTCTTGAAGCTCCACGGGCCCGCGTCCACATCGGTGCGGATGCCGCCGCCGTTCATGATGGCGATATCGCAGTGCAGTTCTTCGATCTCGTTGAAGTAGGTATAAATGCCGTCGGCCACGAAGTCGCCGAGGTTGGTCTCACCGGAGCGGATGCGGCGCTTGCCGGTGGCGGGGTCATTGATGTAGAACTTGGAGTCGCCCACAGCGATCTCCTCGCCCAGCATATCGTCCACAGCGCTGATCCACTCGGCGGCAGTGGCGGCCACGGCTGCGTCCGCGCCCTCGTAAGTATGGATCAGTTCGGTGGTAATGGCACCGTCCGCACCGATGGTCATCTTGCCGACATTCTTGAAGTAGGAGCCGGTCTGGGTCAGGGTGACGGCCTTGCCGGAGGCATCGGCCACCTGCTTGTTCTCCATCACGGTGTGGGAGTGGCCGTCGATGAAGGCGTCGAAGCCGGTGGTATGGGCGATGACCTCTTCACTGGTCCACGGCGAAGAGGAGGGATCCACGCCCAGATGGCCGAGACCGATGATGTACGTTGCGCCAAGGAACCTTGCCTTGTCGATGGCCTTCTGGACCGCATTGTACAGCTTCTGGCCGTCGTCGCCGCCGAGGATATCATAGATGTACTTGGTCTGGCTGGCGTTCATGAAGTAGGCCGGGGTGGATTTTGTGAAGGTCTCCGGGGTGGTGACGCCCACAAAGGCGATGCGGGCACCGCCGATGGTGAACATCTTGATGGTGGGCAGCACCTTCAGGCCGGTGCGCAGATCGACCCAGTTGCAGGAGATGTAGGGGAAGTCGGCTTCCTTCATGACCGCCTTGGCGCGGGCCATGCCGTAGTCGAATTCATGGTTGCCGGGGGTGGCCAGATCGTAGCCCGCCTCGTTCATCAGCTTGATGATGGTCTCGCCATCGTCCATGGAGCCGTAGGCGGTGCCCTGAATGTGGTCACCGGCGTCCACGAGCAGGACGTTCTGGCCCGCATCCTCGTAACTCTTTTTCAGCGCAGCGATGGCGGCATAGGTCAGTTCGGGGGACTTTTTGTCGATGTAGGTGTGCACATCGTTGGTGTAGAGGATGGTGACCGCCGATTTGTCACCAAGGAAGCAATTGGTCTCTTCGGCCGACGCCGCGGGCGCGGCAAACGAGACTGCGGTCAGTGCAGTGGCAGCTCCAGCAGCCTTCATAAAGCTGCGGCGGGAAATGAACTGTTTCACAGGAAATGACCTCCTTTTGATCGTACAACACGGTTTTGCGGCACAGGCTCTCTCCCCTGCGCCGTATTTGTGATATAAGCATAACACACTTTGACACTTTTCTCAAGGCAAAACCGTAGATCCTGCGCAAAATCATTTCACGAAAGTCGTACTTTTTATTGGTTTTCTGTAAATTTCCACGAAAAAAGGCCGAGCCCTGCATCCCGTCTCAGGTTTGCAGGGCCCGGCCCCATTCAGGGGGAGATCCAAAAATGGATCGGAGAAATCATTTCGGCACGCGCGTCAGATGGCGTGATACTCCTTGAGGAACTTTTCAAGGTCGGTGCCCTCGATCTTCTTGAGCACTTCCTTGAGCGCGACCCGCTGGATGAACGGCAGGTCCAGATCGGTGATCTTCTTGCCATCGCGGAGCTTCACGGTAGCGTCGATCAGGCTGCGGACGTCATAGGTGCTGCCCCAGACCTCCGGCACGCCGCGGTCGATGTCCAGCAGAGTGTAAACGGCCTCCATGCCGGTGCGCATCGAATACTCAGTGGTGAAGATGGTGTCGCGGCCGGTCTCGGCGAACTGGCCGAGGAAGGCAAAGTTGACGGCACCCTGCGGCACGATATCGGGGCGGTCGCCGAAGGCACGCGGCATGAAGAAGGCGTCGATATAGGGCATCATGACCGGCACGGTGTTGGCGCTGTGCTCAGCCAGCTCGGCGATGTCCTCGGTGGGCACGCCCAGATGGTACAGCCACTCCATGCAGATCTCGCAGCCGGTGCAGTCCCGCATGGGCTTCTTCACATAGTCGCCGGGCTTGTCGCTGAACAGGCCGTAGACCCAGACACAGAGCTGATTCTTGGGCTGGTCACGGAACTGCTGCTGGCGGTTCAGGGTCCAGCTGAGCAGCCAGCTGGAATCCTTGACGGTCACGATGCCGCCGGTGACGGTGTGGCCGGTGAAGGGGTCGCGCTTGCAGATCTTCTTGATATACTGGGGGATCTTGTCGTCCAGCGTGGTGATGGTCGCGCTCTCCCAGTTGGACAGCTCCGGCTGCGAGCAGAACTTTTCGGGATGGCCGAAGGAGGGGTCCTGCGCGGCGATCTTCTTCCACAGATCCCAGCCGTTGCCCGGCTTGATGGTGGGGTCGAACCCCGCCGCCTTGTCTTGCGAGCCGATGGTGCAGCTCTCGACGCAGCCGCCGTTGGTGATGAAGAGCAGGTCGTTCTCCGTCAGGTCCAGCACCTTTTCCTCGCCCTTGTGCTCCACGGTGATGGAGCTGGCCTGTTTCTTGCCGTCCTCGATCTTGAAGCGGACGTCCGTGACCTTCGTCTCGTACTGGAACTCTACGCCGTGCTCCTTCAGGTAGGTGACCATGGGCAGGATGATGGACTCGTACTGGTTGTACCGGGTGAAGCGCAGGGCGGTGAAATCCGGCAGACCGCCGATGTGGTGGATATAGCGCTTGAGATAGAGCTTCATCTCCAGTGCGCTGTGCCAGTTCTCGAAGGCGAACATGGTGCGCCAGTAGAGCCAGAAATTCGAAGAGAACACCTCATCGTCAAAAATGTCGGTAATCTTCTTATCCTGCAGCTGCTCGTCCGGGGTGAAGAAGAGCTTCATGATCTCCATGGCACCCTTATCGGAAATGGCGAATTTGCCGTCGGTGTGGGCGTCCTGCCCGCGCTTTTCGGTGGCGCGGCAGAGGGACTTGTTGGGGTCTTCCTTGTTCAGCCAGTAATACTCATCGAGGACGCTGGCCCCTTCCGTTTCCAGCGAGGGGATGGAGCGCAGCAGATCCCACATGACCTCGAAGTGGTTGTCCATCTCGCGGCCGCCGCGCATCACATAGCCGATGTCATACTTGTAACCGTCGCAAGCGCCGCCGGGCAGCGGGTCTTTTTCAAACACATGGATGCGTTCGCCCTTCATCTGACCGTCCCGGACGAGATAGCACGCTGCGGTCAGCGCCGCCAGACCCGAACCAATGATATAGGCAGATTTATCATCGACACCCTCCGGCTTGCGGGGATGTGCAAAGGCTTCGTAGTTGCCACTGGAATAATACATAACGCAGACCTCCTGAATTTTGGATGTTTCCGGGCGGCGTTCCCGCTCGCCCTTTCGTTGTGCTTAGTATATCCCACCACATATGACAGAACAACATACAAAAAACGAACAGTGTATAAAATTTATGCAAAAGGCAACTTTTGTCGGAAAAGTGAACGAAGTGTGTCCGTCCGCATCGGTTTCTCAAACCGTTTTCACCTTCTGATCCTTGAACTTCCGCTCTTTTCAGTGTATACTAATTTAGTATGTCTATCACCGTTTGCCGGGACGCAGCTCATTTTTCTGTTGTGTCAGCATTGGCCGATCAAAGGAGAATCCCACCCATGAAGGATCATTTTCAGCCCGCCGCATTCGAACAGTTGGCCTTTCCCCTGCCAACTGCCGAAGACGATCAACTGATTCAGAAGCTGCGGGAACTTCCGGAGGATTATTGGGATTTCAAGGCCGATGATACCCACGAATACACCCACGGGCTGCACAATTATCCTGCCATGATGGTCAGCCCCATCAGCCGGAATCTGATCCGGATCACTTCTTCCATCCGGCCGGTGCACTCGCTCTTCGACCCCTTCTCCGGCTCCGGCACCGTGCTGGTGGAAGGAATGCTTGCAGGGATTCCCACAGTCTGCGGCAACGATATCAATCCCCTTGCCCTGTTGCTCTGTCGCGTAAAGACCACACCGCTTGACCCGATCCATCTGCGGAAGGTTTGCTCCGCCCTTCTCGACCAGATTCATACGCTTTATCAACGGGACGAATCGTTTTTTTCCGGTGCCGACCACTATATGCGAGAAGTTCTCGGCCTTGACCTGACTGCAAAAGACAATTGGGGTTCCGATGCACCCAACTATCTGAAGGAATACTGCCTTTCCTGCCGTCGTGCCGATTTTGAAATTCCCTCGTTCAAAAATATCGGCTACTGGTTCAAGCCAAATGTTATTCTATCCCTACAGCTCATCAAAAACTGCATCTTAGAAATTTCGGATGAATCGATCCGTAACTTTGTGTTTGTTGCTTTCAGTGAATCCATTCGGCTCGTCTCCAACCGGCGGAATGGTGAGTTCAAGATGTTCCGGATGCCGCCGAAAAAGGTTGCCGCCTTTTCCCCCAGTGTCATCGGCGAATTTTCCAAGATCCTCTCCCGCAACATCGAGAAAATGGGCAATTTCTATGCCGCGTGTAGCAACACTTCCCGCGTGACGATCCACCGGGATAACGCTACCGAATTGAAAAGTATCCCGGATGACATGTTCGATCTTGTCATTACTTCTCCGCCCTATGGGGACAGCCGTACGACCGTTGCCTATGGCGAATATAGCCGCCTCTCGCTTCAGTGGCTCGGCCTTGGGCATCTCACCGAAAAGGAGATCCTTGGCATTGACCGCAGTCTGATGGGCGGAAAAAAATACAGGAAAGGCTTTGCTTCCCACCTCCACAGCCCAACGCTGCAAAAATCGCTGGAACAAATTTCCACCATCGATTTGGAGCGTGCCGGAGATGTCTATAGCTTTTATGAAGACCTCGACGCATCCATCCGTGCCGTGTCGGAAAAGACAAAAGCGGGCGGCTATCAGTTCTGGGTCGTCGGCAACCGCACCGTGAAAAAAGTGCTTCTGCAAACGGATGTTATCATCTCTGAACTGGCGTCCCTCTACCATTTGCAGCATGTTTATACCATTGATCGCAATATTCCCAATAAGGTCATGCCTTCCCTGAACTCTCCTACCAATGAGGCCGGCGCCAAAGTCACCACGATGACCAACGAACACATTGTGGTCCTCCGCAAAATTTGAAAAAGAATCCCCGCCGCGCAGCTTTTCGCCGCATGGCGGGGATTCTGCTTTTACACGACCTTTCGATTTACTTTGAACAACTTCGGCTGATCGATTTCTCGGATTCGGAAGCCCGTTCCATGGTCGTGCGTCTTTCCATTTGCATACTGCCCGATCCGCAGGTCAATATAGATTCTGCCTTGTTCCAGCAGCTCGATCATCGCATCATAATCAAATCCGCTTACCTCGTAAGCTTCTTCAAAATAAAACTCCTCATCCGCACCCGTCCCGCGGGACTGCGCCTTTGCATAAACAAATTTGTTCTTGTATTTCTTTTCAAACGCTTTGCGGAGTTTTTCCCGCTCCCAGTATACATTTTCTGTTCCGAGTTCCGATGCGATCGAAATTTTCTGAGCATCGCACACGGTCTTCATCTGATGCCCGGTATCTGCAATAGGAACGAAATGCGCTGCCGTCAGAGTGGAGTGCAAAACCTTTTCCTCATTGTCATAGGCACTGCTGGAATAGCCGTATTTCAGCCGGAGATATGTATTTGCTTTCGGAGGCTGCGGTGTTTTGGTGAACATCGTCAACATGCTCTGTGAATTCACCCGGCAGGATTTCAGCTCATATTCCCCGAAGTCCGGCGCATCATGATTGTTTTCTTCAATGCCCAGCAGGTCTTCCAGTGTCTTGCCAACGCCTGTCGGCCCGGCGCGATGTGTCCGGATCCAGCCCATTTCCTTGATTTTTCGGTACTCTCGGATAAAGTCTTCCAGCGTGTAGATCATATGTTTTCCTTTCTTTTTTTCTATAAAAAATGGCCCGCATTTCGCGAGCCATTTAATAAAATCTATTACTGCTTATTCTCCGGGGCGACCTCAAAATCGACCTTGCCGAGGTTGACGTCGGCGCGGACGATGGTGATCATCATGCTGTCGCCGAGGTTCCAGTTCTTGCCAGAAACGGGATCGGACAGGCGGATGCCTTCGGTGAGGGTGGTGCCGGTAGTCGTCAGGCTGGAAGCGGGCACGAAGCCCTCCACGCCGTTCTCCAGCTCGACGAAGAGGCCGCGCTGGGTGACGCCGGAGATGATGCCCTCGTAGCACTCGCCCAGATGGCGGCGGGCGTACTCCGCCTTATAGCAGTCCTCGGCCTTGCGCTCGATCTGCACGGCGATGACTTCCCGCTCGCTGGACTGCTTGGCTGCCTGTGCCGCAAAGTCGGTGTAGCGGATGGCCATGGTCTCCTTGTCGGTGCCGCTGAGCAGGTCGGTCATGATGCGGTGAATGGCAAGGTCCGGGTAACGGCGGATGGGGCTGGTGAAGTGAGCATAGTCTTTCAGCACCAGACCGTAGTGGCCCTTGGGTTTCTCCTCATAACACGCCTTGGACATGCAGCGGAGCATACCGGTGTTGATGATCTCCTCAAAGGAGGTGCCGCGCACACCTTCCAGAATCGCGCTCAGCTCCTTGGGGGTGGGCACATCCTTGGCGAAGTGGTCGTTGATGCCGCATGCCTGAAGCAGAGTGTGGAGACGCTCCAGCTTCTCGCCGTTGGGTTCCTCGTGGACACGGTAGACGAAGGGGATCTGCTTGACACGGGCGAAGTGAGCCGCGCACTGGTTGGCCAGCAGCATGAACTCCTCGATCATGGCCTCGCTCTCGCCGGAGGTGCGCTTCTTGACGTCGATGCAGTGGCCGTCCTCATCGAGGATCAGCTTTACTTCCCCGCTCTCGAAGTCGATGCAGCCGCGCTCGGTGCGCAGACGGGCACGGTGGCCGTACAGCTCCTTCATGGCGGGCAGTTGATCCAGCACTTCGGCGTACTTTGCCTGAATCTCGGCATCCGCCGTCCCGGCCAGCAGGGCGTTGATCTCAGAATACACACCCTTGACCCGGCTGCAGATGACCGACTTGACGAAGCGGTAATCGGTCAGGTTGCCGTCCTTGTCCAGACGCATCAGGCAGGAGAATGCAAGGCGCAGTTCCTTCTCGTTCAGCGAGCAGATGCCGTTGGACAGGCTCTTGGGCAGCATGGGCACCACCTGATCTGCGTAGTACACAGAGGTGGCGCGGCTGAAGGCTTCTTCGTTCAGCTCCGAACCGGGCTTGACGTAATTGGAAACGTCCGCAATGTGGACGCCCAGCTCAAAGCCGCCCTCCGGGGTGCGGGTCAGGCTGATGGCATCGTCGATGTCCTTGGTCTCGGCGCTGTCGATGGTGAAGATGGGCAGGGCACGCAGGTCCATGCGGCCCTCGCAGTCCTTCTCAGAAACCGTCATACCCTCGAACTTCTTTGCTTCTTCGCGGACCTTGTCCGGGAAGCGGGTATGGATATCGCGGGCGTAGAGCAACGCCTTGGCGCAGCGCTTGGCCTCGTCACTGCTGCCGAACCGCATGGCCACGCCGACGCGGTGGTCTTCCTGCCGGTTGCCGCGCATCAGGATCTCGACGGCTACCTTGTCGCCGTCCTTGGCACCGCCTTCACAGTCCCGCATGAGCTGCATGGAGATGGCCGGGCAGTCGTCCGGCACGAACTTCAGGCGACCCTCGATCCGGCGGACCGTACCCACGAGGTCGTTCTTCTCGGTGAGGACGGCGAGGATCGCGCCCTCGTCGCTGCCCTCCACACGGGGATGCTCAAACTTCTCGACAAGGACCTCGTCGCCGGGCATTGCGCCGCGGGTGAAGCGGCCGGGGATGAAGATATCGCTGGTCTCATCCTCCAGCATGACGAAGGCAAAGTTCTTGCCCAGCTTGACCACCTTACACAGCAGTGCCTTTTCGGCACGGCCGGAGCGCACGGTAAAGAACACGCCCGAACGCTGGCAGATGACGGCGTCGTGCACCAGAGAATCCAGTGCCTCCATCACCTTGCGGTCGGCCCCGCGGTCGCCGCCGAAGCGGGCCTTCAGGTCCTTGACGGTGCAGGGCTGATTTTGGATGGCATGTTCCACTTTATCGCGTAATGACATAAATTTTACTCCTTAACTTCCACAGCCGACCCACCTCCACCGGGCGGCGGCTCTTCCCTCTCGTCAGAAAAAATAGGCAGAAAAACAGCCCCGCCTTACACGGGGCTGTGCATGAGTGCTCAGGCCAGACGGCTGGCGAACACACAGGCCAGAATGGCCACCACAAAGAACACGACGCCGGCAACGCGGGTCACCTTGGCCAGCATCTGATCGGCAGGGGTCAGGCGTGCATTGTTTGCGCCGTATGCGCCGCCGTTGATCGCACCGGACAGCCCCTGACCGTGGGTGTGCTGCATCAGGGTGAGGACGATGATAACGACCGAGACGGCAAGCAGGACGACACCGCCGACGATTTCAATAGCAGACATGGATGGAACGCTCCTTTTATTATTAGTTTCATTGAGACTACATACAAATACAAGGATATAATAGCATACAACGGCGCAAAAAGCAAGAACAACTGCGCTTCATGCGCCGAAATTTTCCAGCATCTCTGCCAATGCGGCAAAAATGGCAGCGCTGGAATGGACCGGGACGGTCTGCGCGTCCTGCAATACCACGATGGCATACTGCGGTTTTTCTGCCGGGAACACCCCGGCAAACCAGTTGTTTTTCAGCTCCACGCCGTCCCGGAATTGCCCGGTCTGGGCGGTGCCGGTCTTGCCCGCAGCCGTCGTTTCCGGCAACGCCGCCTCGTGTCCTGTGCCGTTCTCCACCACCCCCGCCAGCAGCATCCGCAGGGCCGACGCGGTTTCCTCCGAGACCACCCGCTCCGCCCTCCTGTGGGCCAACGGCGTCAACGGTTCGCCGGTCGTTTCGTCCAGCGTGTTCCTTAGAAAGAGAGGTTCCCGATACATCCCGGTCACAAGGGCGTTCAGCATCCCGGCGATCTGTACCGGCGTCGCCAGCAGCTCCCCCTGCCCGAAGCAGAAGTTTGCGTAGGCCCCGCTGGACGTCAGGGCAGCCAGCTCCGGCAGCTTCCCCGCCGCGGTGCGGAAGCTGTCGGTCAGCTCCACAGCCTGCCCAAAGCCAAGCTGCTCCGCCAGCGTGCGCACCCGCTCTGCCCCTAGTGTCTGCCCCAAGCGGATGAAATATCCATTGCAGCTTTTTTCCAGCGCAGCCGCCAGATCCACCTCGCCGTGGGCGGCCCCGCCCGCGCAGCGGAAGATCTGGCCATCCACCTCGCACCAGCCGGGGCAGTGATACACAAGGCCCGTCTCCCCCGCTTCCAGCGCGGCAGCGGCCAGCACCGGCTTGAACACCGACCCCGCCGCGTAGCCCTGAAATGCCCGGTTCAGCATGGGGCTGTCCGGCGCGTTCAGGCTGGCCGCCGGGTCTGCCGGGTCATACCCCGGCACGCTGACGCACGCCCGCACCTCGGCGCTGGCCGTTTTCAGCACCACAATGCTCCCCGTTGTCATCATCCGGGCCGCGACGGCTTCCGCCGCCCGTTGGACATCTCGCGAAAGGGTCAACTGCACCCCCACAGCCCCGCTGTCGGCGTGGGTCTGCTCCGGCGTTTCCCGCAGCTTCCCCTGCGCGTTGACAAGACAGGTCAGCGTGTCGCCCTCCCCGGTGCCGGAAAGGGCCGCATCGAAAGCCGCTTCCAGCCCCGCCGCTCCTTTGCCGTCTCCATCCACATATCCGATCAGATGCTCCGCCAGCGGTGCCGCCGGGGAACGAACTGGCACCGTCCAGCAAGAAATTCCAAGCGCCGAAGCATCCTGCTCCACCTCAAGAAAAAACGGAGCAAGCGCGTTTCGTTTCTGGTAGAGCAGGGCCTGTCCGGCCGCATCGGTACAGGAAAACAGCCTCGTATAGTTTTCCTCGCCGGGAACGCAGAGTGCTTCCCATTTTGTGTCAAAACCTGTCAACAGATGGCCGTCACAGTCGTAGAAATTCCCCCGCCGCGCCGGGAGACGGAGCGTGACCACGCTCTGCGCCGCCGCACGGGCCGCATAAGCTGGATTCGAGCAGAGCCAGTACAACCGACAGCCCACCGCCGCAAAGCACCCCACCAACAGTGCATACAGTGCCACCACCCGCCGCCCGGACATCGAACCGCCCCCTTTGAAAAATAGGATGGGCTGGGTAGGCCGTGGGTAAACAAAAAGGAGACGGAGCCTTCCGAATGGGAAGTCCCGCCTCCTGCGGCGTGATGAGTTGGATTTGCGAATTATTTTCTGAGGTTTGACTGTAATGACCTTTTATTATTCGAGCTCGATCGTGGCCGGCGGTTTACCGGTGCAATCATAGAAGACGCGGTTGACGTGCTTGACCTCATTGACGATGCGGCTGGTGACGGTGCCGAGGACATCCCACGGCATATTGTAGCTTTCGGCCGTCATGAAGTCGGTGGTGGTCACGGCGCGCAGAGCCACCGCATAGTCGTAGGTGCGCTCATCGCCCATGACGCCGACGCTGCGCATATTGGTCAGCGCGGCATAATACTGGTTGATCTCCTTATCGAGGCCCGCCTTGGCGATCTCCTCACGCCAGATGGCGTCTGCATCCTGCACGATGGCGACCTTTTCAGGGGTCACTTCGCCGATGATGCGGATGCCCAGACCGGGGCCGGGGAAGGGCTGGCGGCTGACCAGATACTCCGGCAGACCCAGCTCACGGCCGACCTGACGGACTTCGTCCTTGAACAGGTTGCGCAGCGGCTCCACCAGCTCTTTGAAGTCCACGGTATCGGGCAGACCGCCGACGTTGTGGTGGCTCTTGATGACGGTGGATTCGCCGCCCAGACCGCTCTCAACGACGTCCGGGTAGATGGTGCCCTGTGCAAGGAAATCCACCTTGCCGATCTTCTTGGCCTCTTCCTCGAAGACGCGGATAAACTCCTCGCCGATGATCTTGCGCTTGCGCTCCGGCTCGGTGACACCGGCCAGCTTGCTGAAATAGCGCTCGCGGGCGTCCACGCAGACAAAGTTGATGTCAAAGTTCGGGTTGCCGGGGCCAAAGACCGCGCAGACCTCTTCCTTCTCGTTCTTGCGGAGCAGACCGTGATCCACGAACACACAGGTCAGCTGCTTGCCGACCGCCTTGGCCAGCATAGCCGCCAGAACCGAGGAATCCACGCCGCCGGACAGAGCGCACAACACCTTGCCGTCGCCGATCTCCTCACGCAGCGCCTTGACGTTGTTCTCCACGAAGGAGTCCATCTTCCAGTCGCCGGTGCAGCCGCAGACGTTGTACACGAAATTGTGCAGCATCTTCTTGCCCTCGGCGGTGTGCAGGACTTCCGGGTGGAACTGAACGGCATACAGGCCCTTTTCAGCGTTCTCGGCAGCGGCCACCGGGCAGTTGACCGTGTGGGCCGTGATCTTGAAGCCGGGCGCCGCCTGTTCGATATAATCGTTGTGGCTCATCCAGCAGATCGTGGAGGGCTGAACATCCGCAAACATCTTGCTGGAATTGTCCACGAAGACCTCCGTCTTGCCGTACTCGCGCTCCGGTGCGCGGCAGACGTGACCACCCAGCAGGTGCATCATCAACTGGCTGCCATAGCAGATGCCCAGAACAGGCACGCCCCAGTTGAAGATCTCCGGGTCGATCGTGGGGGAATCCTCCAGATAAACGCTGTTGGGGCCACCGGTAAAGATGATGCCCTTGGGGTTCTTCGCCTTGATGAGCGCCAGATCCGTCTTGTAGGAATAGATTTCACAGTAGACATTGTTTTCGCGGACGCGGCGGGCGATCAGCTGGTTGTACTGGCCGCCGAAATCCAGAACGATCACGGTTTCGTGCTGCATGATATTCTCCTCCCTGTTGCATGTGTGCTTTTACAGATGACTTTAGTATAGCACATTTCACAACCAAAAGCGACATCTTTTGTGGATTTGACCGGAATTATTTTTTTCGAATCGGATGACGCAACACCGTCTTGCACTTTTCCGGGGCCGCCTTGTATTCGCCATTCGGTTCATTGGGGTCACCCCTCCCCTGCACTGCTGCAAAATTCATGGGTGGGATCGTAATCACCTGCGGCCTTTTCGGCGGGAGATAAAATTCCCTGTACTCTTTCTTATAATCAAATGCCATCGCTTGCGCCCTCCAGCATCTTTTTATTTCCTCATCTGTCTTCAGTATAGCAGAACAACCTTTTTTTGTAAAGAGTCTTCTGTACAGAACACAAAAGGCTCCCCTGCCGCATCAGCAGAGGAGCCAAAGATGCCAAAAAGAGCGTTCCCACTCTCCGGAATGGGAACGCTCTTTGAAAGTTTAACCTTTAGCCTTAGGACAGGCGCGAAGGGTCAAGATCACTCAATGATCTTGCCGACAACGCCAGAGCCAACGGTACGGCCACCCTCACGGATAGCGAAACGCAGACCCTCTTCCATAGCAACCGGGGTCAGCAGCTCAACGTGCATCA
>UMII01078617.1_pt1 | contig 31426 bp, 23 predicted proteins | sample 1965731 | NCBI WGS metagenome assembly UMII01 (sample SAMEA4836118, study PRJEB28245) | human gut metagenome | biome: gut microbiome; material: fecal sample | place: Denmark | collected 2008
CTTGTTTTCTTTTGTATCAGTTGTCTCTTCAGAAATCGCAGTTGTTTCTTGAATTGTATCATCTGCCAATGTAGATAATGACATATTGCTCATCCCCGACACGAAAACAACGAGTGCTAGCATAACTGCAAAACATTTCTTTATGCTCCTGCTCATATCTTATTCCCCTTTCTTTTTATATCGTTAACCAAAAGCACCATTTATCATTTTATCTGTGTTATAGTTTCTGTATTATACTATTTTATAATTCCGTCCAATGGTACAATTGTATGTTTGTATTTTACTACGTTTTCTCTTGAATTTCAATTATCTATTGCTTTATCCATCTTTTTCTAGACACATAAAATATCCTGCCCATACAACACCTTCTTCGCAAAGTTTACTAATGTGCTTTTCAATAAATTCGATGACTGGATATACGTTATATTTTGGATTGTGAAGAAATCCTAAAGGGATGATTTTTAAAAGGTTTCAATTGTGTCAGATTAACATTCTTAATTTCTTCCATTTTCAAATGCTCCTTTCAAAAAAATAAGGATTCTTACATATCGACCCGATGTAGTGCAACCACGCACTCTACATGTGTTGTCTGACCAAACATATCACAAGGTGTGACCTCTTTTAACTTATAACCATTTTCACTAAGCCACTTCACATCTCTTGCAAGCGTTGCGCTGTCACAGCTTACGTAAACCACTCTTTCAGGATTCATTTCCACTATTGTTTCCAGAAGCTTATGATCACAACCCTTTCTCGGTGGGTCAACAACAATAACATCCGGCTTACATTCCTCGTCATCTTTGTGATTTTCAAAATATTCCGTTACTACATCCTCTGCTGCTCCAACAAAGAATTCCGCATTATTTATTCCATTAATTTTTGCATTTATTTTTGCATCAGCAATTGCTTCCGGTACTATTTCAACACCCAAAACCTGCTTTGCCTTCTTTGCAAGAAATAGTGATATGCTGCCGATTCCACAATACAAATCCCATACCATTTCATTGCCTGTTAAATCTGCATATTCTAAAGCTTTATTGTACAATTTCTCTGTCTGAACAGGATTGACCTGGAAAAATGACAACGGAGAAATTCTAAATTTCACATCTCCAATATAATCCTCAATATATCCGGGGCCATATAAGTTAATCACCTTGTCCCCAAGAATCACATTGCTTTTCTTAGTATTAATGTTAAGAGAAATGCTATACATTCCTTCAAGTTTACATAACTCTTCAACCAGTTTTTCTTTGTTTGGAAGATTCTTGCCATTTATAATTACGCAAACCATTATCTGCTTTGTTTTTGCACCAATTCTAATAAGTACGTGTCGAACCAGGCCCTTGTGAGTTACTTCATTATAAGGTGCAATTCTATATTTAGTCATAAATGCCTTTACGGTATCCATGACTTCTTTGTTTACATCACGGCCATCAATTTTTAAGCCAAGGTCGCAACTGTCTATATTTATAATAGAATGAGTTCTTCCTGCATAAAAACCTGAAATAATATTTCCTTCCTTATCCATTCCAACTGGAAATTGAGACTTATTTCTATAGTTAAAAGGCTCATCCATTCCCATTACATCATTCATTACGAAGTCGCTCTGACCACCGATTCGCACAAGGTTGTTGTACACTTTATTCTTCTTAAATCTAAGCTGCTCCTTGTAATTAATGCACTGAATTTGGCATCCGCCACACTGTCTTGCCACACTGCATCTTGGCGAAACCCTATCTTTAGAAGGCTCTTTTATTTCCATTAATCTGGCAAACCCGAAATTCTTGTTAGCCTTCATAACCTTTACTGTAACTTTGTCGCCGATTACTCCGTCTTTAACAAAAAGAGTATAGCCATCAACTTTGCCTATACCCTCTCCGTTTACGCCTAAATCTTCAATTGTTAAATCTAAAATATCATTTTTCTTAATCATGAAAATTCCTTTAAATAATTATCTGTATATTTTTTCGCATATTTATGCTAATTATTGCGTATTTGTATTATTATCTATTTATTTATTACTTTAATTCGCTTGTCTTTCTAACATTAGTTTCAAGCAATCTGTTGTATCCTAACCACTGGTCTGATGACGCAGAACTGTTACTGTTTAAAAGTTCTGTCATTGTCTCAATCTTTGCATCTGCATTGTCTGCAAGATTAAGTGCCATTGCCTCAATAAGAGCCGGTTTTTTAGGTGAACCATATTCAAGCTCTCCGTGATGTGCAAGAATACAATGCTTCAATTCATTCTTTAACTTAGTTGGAAAATCAGGAATTGAATCCATAATCTTTCCAAGCATTTCTGAACCCATAACAATGTGTCCAAGTAACTGGCCTGCATCTGTGTAATCATTCATTGGAAAGTCTGAAAGTTCATAAACCTTTCCAATATCGTGACAAATAGCTGATGTCATAAGTAAATCTCTATTTAAAATAGGATACTGCTTTGCAAAAAAGTCACACATTTTTGCAACAGATAATGTATGTTCAAGCAAGCCGCCAATAAAACCGTGATGCACGCTTTTGGCTGCTGAATGCTTCTTAAATGCTTCCGCAAATTCTGTATTGTCAATAAATAGTTTCGTTAAAACCTGTTTATAATAAGGGTTATTAACACCGGCGATGAATTTTGTTAATTCCATCATCATTTCGTCAATGTTTTTGTTAGTACATGGTAAATAATTAGTCGGGTCAACATCTGTTTCGCTAATCTTTCTTGCACGCTTAATACTAAGCTGTGTCTGACCGTTAAATACTGTTACATCACCATTTACTTCAACATAATCAAGTGCATCAAACTCATCTATCCCCATTGAGTGCGGATCCCATATCTTGGCGTCCAAGGAACCTGTTTTGTCCTGAAGAATAACATTCTCGTATTCTTTTCCTGTTTTAGTCATTGCAGTAGTTCTCTGTCTGCACAAATATGTTTCCTGAATTCTTTCGCCCTCTCTTAATGTTTCTATATATCTCATCTTTTCCTCCAAATGTTAAGATTTTCTTTACCTGACAGTCAATCTTTATTATAATTGATTATGTATCTAAATACAAGAATTGGAGGCTTTATCATGAACGAAAAAGTTCTTAAGACCCTTGAATACTATAAAATAATAAAAATGTTAGAAAATCAGGCAGGTTCTGAGCCTGGCAAGAAGCTTTGCCACGCACTTGTTCCATCTGCCGATATTCATGAAATAAAAGAAAATCAGAAACAGACAGGTGATGCCTTATCACGAATCTGGCAGAAAGGAAGCCTTTCTTTCTCAGGTATTCACAATATTGGCGAATCCATTAAAAGATTAGAGATTGGAAGTACTCTTGGCACCGGAGAATTACTTAGAATTGACTCCCTTTTAAAAGTTGCCTTAAGAGTTAAAACTTTCTCACGCCGTGATGATGAGGCTGAAAGAGATAGTCTTGATGATATGTTTGAGACTATTGAACCTTTAACTAATTTGAAGAATGACATTGAAAGATGTATTATTTCAGAGGATGAAATAGCTGACGATGCATCTGCTAATCTAAAAAATATAAGAAGACAGATGAAGATTACCAACGACCGTGTTCACAGCCAGTTGTCATCTCTCATTAATTCCCAGTCAGGTCACACTTATCTTCAGGATGCCCTTATTACAATGAGGGATGGACGTTATTGTGTACCTGTTAAGCAGGAATACCGTGGCAATGTTAACGGTATTATTCACGACCAGTCTTCAACAGGTTCTACTTTGTTTATTGAACCTGCTGCTGTTGTTGAACTTAATAATAAACTCCGTGAGTTAGAAGGCAAGGAAGCTGATGAAATCCAGATTATTCTTGCAAACCTTAGTATGGCTTGCGCTGAACATATTTACGAATTAAAAACAGACATGAAAATATTACCTAAGCTTGACTTTATTTTCGCTAAGGCTTCTCTAGCAAAAGAAATGAAAGCTTCAATGCCTGAGTTTAATGATCAAAGACAGATTAATATTAAGAAGGGACGCCACCCTCTTTTGGATCCTAAAAAGGTTGTGCCTATAGACATTCATCTTGGAAAAGACTTTAACCTTTTGATTGTTACAGGTCCTAACACCGGTGGTAAAACAGTTTCACTTAAAACTGTAGGACTTTTAACGCTTATGGGCCAGGCGGGACTTCATATTCCGGCTTTTGAGGGCAGCAAACTTGCAGTTTTCAAAGAAGTTTTTGCTGACATTGGCGACGAACAGAGTATTGAACAAAGTTTAAGTACTTTTTCAGCCCATATGGTTAATACTGTTAATATACTTAATCAGGCAGATCAGGATTCACTGGTACTTTTCGATGAACTTGGTGCAGGAACGGATCCTGTGGAAGGTGCAGCCCTTGGCATTTCAATTCTTACTTTCCTTAAAAACATCGGTTCAAGAATTATGGCCACAACACATTACAGTGAATTAAAATTATTTGCCTTATCAACTGAGGGAGTTCAAAACGCAAGTTGCGAGTTTGACGTAGAAACACTCAGACCAACTTACAGACTTCTTATTGGTGTTCCCGGAAAGAGTAATGCTTTTGCTATTTCAAGCAAGTTAGGTCTTCCTGACTACATTATTGAAGATGCTAAGTCTCACATCGATTCAGATAATGAGCAGTTTGAGGATGTTTTGTCCGAAATAGAAAGACAGCGAATCCAGATTGAAAAAGATCAGGAAACTATTGCAGTTTACAAGTCTCAGATTAAATCACTTAAACGTGATTATGAACTTAAGACAGAAAAGCTTAATGAACAGCGTGACAAAATCCTTAACAAGGCACGCGAAGAAGCTGTTGATATTCTTAAGGAAGCTAAGGAAACAGCCGACGAAGCTATCAAAACTATTAATAAATATGGAAAATCCGGCAATACCCGCGAAATGGAAAAATCCAGAAGTAATGTTGGAGCAAAGCTTAAAAAGAACCAGGTAGGCTCATCAATTAAAGCTGCCAAACCTAAAAAGGCTTACAAGCCTTCCGACTTTAAGCTTGGCACAGGTGTAAAAGTTTTGAGCATGAATCTTAACGGTACTGTTGCTTCATTGCCTAATGCAGCCGGTAATCTTACAGTAAAAATGGGTATACTAAACTCTAAGGTTAATATTCGTGACCTTGAAATTATTGACGAACCTGATATTAAGGCACCAGGCTTAACCCGTGGTTCAACAGGCAAGATTAAAATGAACAAGTCTATGAATATTAAAACTGAAATTAATTTAATTGGAAAAACAGTTGACGAAGCTATTTCTCAACTTGATAAATACTTAGATGATGCTTACATTGCACATTTGCCACAGGTATATGTTATTCACGGCAAAGGCACCGGAGCTCTTAGAAATGCAGTTCAAAACCATCTTAAGAAATGTAGTTATGTAAAATCCTACAGAACAGGTGAACATGGCGAAGGTGGTGCAGGTGCAACAGTTGTAGAATTTAAATAGATTTTTTTAACAGGAGGATTTAAAATGGCAAACAAACAGAAAATCTTAATAGTTGACGATGATGAAAACATTGCAAACCTTATATCTTTATATTTAACTAAGGAATGCTACGAAACACGTATTGAGCATGATGGCCAGTCGGCTCTTGATGCGTTTAAAGAATATGCTCCAAATCTTATTTTGTTGGATATTATGTTACCTGGTCTTGACGGATACGAAGTATGCCGTGAGATAAGAAGAGAATCAAAGGTTCCTATTATTATGCTTTCTGCCAAAACAGAAGTTTTCGACAAAGTTTTAGGTCTCGAACTTGGTGCAGATGACTATATTATTAAACCTTTTGACTCAAAGGAACTTGTTGCCCGTGTTAAGGCAGTTCTCAGACGTTACACTGAAGCTCCGGCTCCTGTCGAAAAGAAGCCTGATGAAAAACGTGTTGAATACAAGGACCTTATTATTAATCTTTCAAACTACGAAGTTATTTACAAGGGCAAACCTGTTGAAATGACTCCAAGAGAGATTGAATTATTGTACTTCCTTGCTTCATCACCTAATCAAGTATTTACAAGAGAGCAGCTTCTTGACCATATCTGGGGTTATGAATATGCCGGAGATACAAGAACTGTAGACGTTCACATTAAACGTATTCGTGAAAAAATTGCTGACACGGATCAGTGGTCAATTGGTACAGTTTGGAGTGTAGGATATAGATTTGAGGTACATAACTAAATATGAAAGAGTGTAGGATATAGATTCGAGGTACATAACTAAATATGAAAAATTCTATTTTAACTAAATTTTTTACAGGGTATTTTTCTTTTGCAATATTAGGTTTTTTGTTAATTTCTTATTGGTCAAATAACTTGATTTATAATCATCTTCTGACCAATAACATTAACACCCTTTACAAATATGCCTCTGTAATAGGAAGTAATGCTGTGGACTGCGTGGACAACTCACTTGATGATTTAGACAATCCTAAGCAGTTTTTAAATGATTTTAACAACGTACTGAACTGTGACATACTTATTCTTGATAGTAACCGCAAACCATTTTATTACACAGGCACAACAAGTAATCTTTCAAAAGATTCTTCTAATATTTTGATTGAAAAATTCAAGCCTGATGATTACAAGAATACGCATTACAAGATTGGCAAATTTTATAATATTTTTAAAACCGACACTTTAAGTGTTGTCTACGAAGTTAAAAATAATAATAAGACTTATGGATATATTGTGGCGCATATGCCTACTTCCATTATAAAAAAAAGTTGCTATGATGTAACACTTATTTTCTACGTTACTTACGCAATTATACTGGCTCTTTCACTTATTATATTCTTTAACTTTATGTGGTTTATTTATTTGCCACTTAAGCAGATTAGACTTGCGGCAATGGAATATGCCAAAGGTAATTTTGAATACGAAGGACTTAAGGTTAACAATGACGATGAAATCGGTGACGTGGCGCACTCACTTCAATATATGTCTAAGCAGTTAAACAACTCACGAGCTTATCAAAAGGAATTTATTTCTAATATTTCCCATGATTTCCGCTCTCCTTTAACTTCTATAAAGGGCTATATTGAAGCTATAATGGATGGAACAATTCCACCGGAAGATTACAACAAATATCTTTCAATTGTTTTATCTGAGGCTAACCGTCTCGAAAAGCTTACTTCAGGATTGCGTGACCTTAACCGTTGGAACAGCACCGGTCCTGAACTTATTTTTGAAGACTTTAATATGGAATCAGTTATCGCTTCAACAGTTGATACTTTCCAGGGCAGTTGCGAGAAGAAGAATATTGAATTGGTTATTCAGTTTCCATCAAAGCACTGCAATGTATACGCTGACAAAGGCAAGATTGAACAGGTTCTTTACAACCTACTTGATAACGCCATTAAATTCAGCAATCCAGGTTCAAAGATTATAATCAAGCTTTATAACAAAGGCGAAAAACAATATTGTTCCGTTAAGGATTTTGGTATGGGAATCCCACAGGACAGCATCGACAAAATCTGGCAGCGATTCTACAAGACCGACCTTTCCCGTGGTCGTGACAAAACAGGCTCCGGAATCGGACTTGCCATCGTAAAAGAAATTATTATGGGACACAACGAAACAATCGATGTAATCAGCACCGAAGGCGTTGGAACAGAGTTTGTATTCTCGTTAAAGAAATCGAAAAGATAAAGGAGGTTATCTTAGTTTGATTTCTCATTAAAAGAATATGACTTTCTAATAATTGTTAATCAATATAAATACTTCATTAGTTATAAGATGGATTGATTTTTATCACTATTGAATTTGTATGGGTTCAGCACTAATTAGTTTGATATGACATACTAATTAGTGTTTGAGCCCTTTTTTTATGTCCTGTACCCCAATATAGCAGTTTTGTCGTTTTTCGGGGTACGTTTTCTAATTTTCCGCGTGTAATTGTGCCACACACTGTATCTGTAAATTGTAAATGTACCCCAACATATAATTTTTCTTAATTTTTGGGGTACAGCGCCCTAAATTTCCAGTTCGTTTATGCAACATACTGTATAAGCAATTCTAAAATGTACCCCAACATATAATTTTTCTTAATTTTCGGGGTACACCTATAATATTTTCCTTAAATGCTCATTGTTTATATACACTATGGAACATATTTCTTATTAGACAATTCGTTTTTCTCTTATAATCCCTACAATTCCTACAAAAAAGCCCCCTCTTCTCTAAAAAATTCTCCCACAATTTCATCCTATAAAAACCCCGGCTACGTTTCCGTAGCCGGGGCTAATTCTCACTCTTCCACACTCATATAATATTCAATTCTCCGCCACATCCTTAAATCTATCGTTTAAATCTTAGCGTTCTCAATTATAATCTTGCAACCCTACCTTATAACTTTATAACCTTGCAACTCTACCTTATAACTTCATAACCTTACAACTCCACCTTATAACTTCATAACCTTGCAACTCTCCACTACAACCTTATAAAGTTATACTTAAGTCCTAACTTGTCCGCCATTAGCTTCTCTCTTGTATGGCATGAGAAGATGATTACCTGTTCCATATTTTCTGCCATAAATCTCATAGTATTACCCATTCGCTTGTTATCATACATTGCAAAGGCATCATCAAGAAGTATAGGTTTCTTGTCCTTTTCAAATATAATATCTGCTGCCGCAAGTCTAAGTGCCATATATATCTGCTCTATTGTGCCCTTGCTAAGTCGTGTAGCTGCTATGAGAGCGTGCTTACTGTTTACAGATATGTTAAGTTTGTCATCTATTGAAAGATTGTCATATTTGCCGTTTGTAATTTGTGAAATATAATAAGATGCTCTCTCATTTAATCTCTTACCGAAACTATTTCTGATTTCATCTGCTATATCTTCAATATTACTCTTGGCGTCCTCAATAGCCTGTATTTCAACTTTTGCTTTCTTAATCTTGTTAAATCGCTCCTCAAGTTCATCAATCTTTTTCTGAAGCTCAATGTCCTTTTCCTGCTTCTGTTCAAGAATCCACTGAGACTTTGAAATTGCCTCGTTGATTTCACGTTCCTTCGCTTCCAAGTCCTTTAACTCGTCACTATAATCCTGCATATCAACGCTTTTTTCTTCTTCGGCTTTAATAAACTCCTGAGTATCCTTTAAAGCTTCTTTCTTATTGTTAAGCTGACGTTCAACATAAACCCTTTCGTGCTTTGCCGCGTCAAGCTTATCCATTACAAGCTTAATCTCCTTTAAGGCATCCAACTTCTTCTGACGCTTCTTCTTATTAAATCCATACTTAAAGATTGCAAGTATAAGAAAAACAAAAGCCGCACCAAGGCATATGCCCGGCTTAACCCAAAACTGCTTTAAATCCATCATCTGGTAATTGCCCATAATAAAACCTGCTGCACCACCAATACATCCCATCATAAGGATAATAAACAAAACAGGCATATTACTTCTGTTAGTAACTTTTTCAAGAAGATATTCCATAGTCTCTCTTCCGTCAATGCCCTTGTCAGCAAGCTCCTGTTCAAGCTGCTTCTGGTGATTTTCAATCTGTTCAAGGGAAGCTGAAAACTTCTCACTGTCAGCAGTCAAAGTAATTGCCTCCTGATAAAGATTCTCCTTACGCTCATTAAGTTTATTTAAGGCCTCAAGTCGTTTTGCATCAAGAGCTGACAATTCCTTCTTCTTATTAGAAAGATTAAATAAAGACTGCTTTTTCTGCTCTATTGAAGCAATTATTGTATGCTGTTCGCCCTGAGAAATCTCCAAATCCTCTTTGGCATTCTTAATAGCCTTCTCAACAACATCCTCTTCAGCAATTCGGCTTTCAATCATTATATTTTTCTTCTGCTTATCTAAGTCGGCAAAAGCTGATTTAATATCAATCTCCATAGACTTAGTCGTTCCAAGATTTGCCGCATAATTCTTCAGAATAACTTCAAGTTCCTTATCTGTAACGCTGCCAAGCTGGCTTATACTTATAGTGTTGTAATAACAGCTTTCATCAAGCCCTGCGAAAAGATTTTCAATCTCCTCTGTTTTAAGCTCAACACCCTCATCTTCATTAATAACCTTAAAAGACTTATTAAGCTTATTAAAATTTCTCTCAATACGATAAGTTACACCGTCGCTTTCGATTCGCATCATACCGTGATAATTAGCCGGATTCTCCCATGGCTCATACTTAGTGTAAAGGTCCTTACCACTTGCCTTTCCACGCTGTTTTTCTATTCCAAAGAGCATTCCTCTTATAAAAGTATGAAGAGTCGTCTTTCCCGCTTCATTCTCACCGTATACAATATTAAGTCCCGGTTCAAGAGTTACCATTTTATGATTAAATTTTCCAAAATTAGTTAATCGTATGTCCTTTATAATCATGCCCTGTCCTCCATGGCATCCATCAATGCCTTTGTTCCATAGTAAAGGGTTTTACGCTGCAAAGGTGTAAGACTCTCCATGTCAAGAAATTTCTTTATGTACATTCCAAGAATATTGTCCTTATTTTCAGCGTACAATTCTTCAAAATCATAATCAGGAACCGTATTGTCGGTAACACTTACAACATTTCCAACACCTTCAATATCTGAAACATCAATGTCAAAATCAGGATCTCTGTAACCGCTAAAAGTAATCTTGTACATATCATCCTGTCCCTGCTCCTTAATCATGTCAATCAGTCTATGTCTTATTTCCAAATTAGTAGCTGTTGGAGTTACCGTGAAATCAAGTTCCCTGTAAATTCTCTTTGCAAAAGGCACAAATTCAAGTTCAAGACCTCTCTTTGAAATCTCACCATAAATATAGCCTCTAGGTCCAATATCATTCATATCAATAGGTTCAAGAGAACCACTGTATGCCATCTTCATCTTTTCATCTATTTCAGGCTTATGAATATGTCCCATTGCCACGTAGTCAAAACCTGACATTGCAAGCTTCTTTCTATTAATGGGAATATGCTTTTCGTCACCGCCATGAGCCACCAGAATATTAATCATATCCGGTCTGTCCACAATAACATGGTCATACATTGCGTCCTTAATTTCAGTCTGGTGATAACTTAGTCCATACACACATGTATTAAGCTCAGGAATCTCCACACTTTCAATATTCTTGTCACCTAAGAAAATAACATTCTCACTCCATTTGAAACCGTCATAAAAAGAGCCTTTTTTAATGGCATCATGATTTCCCGCGCACAAAACAACCTTTGTGTCAGGAATAGTCGAAAACAAATAATCAACTTCCTTAAGTTCACGAAGCAACGGCTGTCTGTGAAACATATCCCCTGCAATAATAAGCAAATCTACCGGGTCTATTTTTATTTTTTTAATTAAACGTTCTAAAGTATTCCAAATTTCATCTCCACGGTTAGCCGCCCAAGGTCTTTTGCTCTCCGGAGTGGCTCCAAGATGAATGTCACCAGTATGTATAAATCGCATAGTTCCTCCCGAATTTTTTACTAACTTTAAGTATAACATTAAAAATTTTTCGCGTAAAGATAAAGAAAAAAGTCAAAACACTCTTTTCTAATAAGCATTTTGACCTTTTCTGATATTTTTAATTATAATTCTCTTCAAAAACCCATATCTTATGTCCACGGTTATCCGTTACAAGTCCATATGTAGCTTTTGCCGCATTAGTTGCAGCGTTCTTGTCGCTGTAAATCCCCTGAAGCTTTCCATATCCGTAAACATAATAATTATTTTCTTTCTTGCTCTCAAAAGTAGCATTAACCTTAGAACTACTGTCAAAAGTTACCTTGCCAATCTTTTCAACTGAAAGCTGCTTAGTTCCATCAAGTGCATTAGTAAATGCCAAAGCTAATTCCTTTTGCTTTACATCATCCACATAATAACTTGTTTTTGCAACAGGTTTCTTAGTCTCAGTATTATCCAAAAGCTGGTCATCTGAAATCTGGCTCTTGCCCTTGTACCGCTTAATATTAATAATATTGTCTGTTATTTCAACACCTGTAATATAAATCTTATTCTGTGAATATGACTTAACTTCTTTATAATCCTTATCAACAATTACCAACTTGCTAACAGGTACAAAACTCTTCTTTGACACGTCACTCTGAGAACCTATTCCATAAATCAGGTTCGTTCCCGTGTAACCATATACGGTAATAATATTGTCAGCTCCCGCCTCAATAGTCTTTTTTTCACCATTCTTTAAGTTAACAATTGTAATGCTTTCCGTATCATAAGCCTTACCACTTGTATTGTAAGCCAACATACTTCCGTCGCTGTTAATTGCAAAACTTCCGTCTTCCACATTTTCTACCAACGCTCCCCACTCCTTAGTTTTAAGGTTTGCATAGTAAATAGTGTTGTTCATCATAATATAAAGAGTTCCGTCGCCTACGTAACAAAGCTGTGACAACTGCTTCTCCAAGTTGTAAGCAGGCACTTTGCAAGGTACAAAAGCCGCCTCTGTGGAACTGTTAGACTCATAATTATATCTTAAAATAGAAATTCCGTTTTCGCCTACATGCTCCTTAGCCTTGCTATAACCATAAATCATATAGTCAACATTGCCCTTGTCGTCCACGGTAATTACCCTTGCCTTAGTATTGTTAAGCTGTTCAGCATTCTTGGCATTAAGATTGTAAACCTGTTTGATTTTTCTTTCATTCAAATCCATTACGTAAACATCGCCGTTAACCTGAAACGCCATAAACTGCTGATTTGAACTTTCAACAAAATCAGCCTTTGTTTCTTTCTGAATACCTAAGTCAATAAAACTTCCGCCTACGTTATTCTTGTCTGCTGTCCAAATCTGATTTACTTCCCTGTCATATGCCAAAACATAAATTCTTCCTGCACAACTCCATATTGTGATTGTTTCAGAAACATTATATTTCTCTTTAACCTTCTCAGCATTAGTTGTTCTAATCTGATAATTCATTGTATAAGTTCCGGCTTCCCCGGTATCCTTTATGCAAAACTCTTTTGCTGTTATTGTTATATCAGATATAAGCTCAGGCTTAAGTGAAGTCCAAATAAGGCTATTGTAACTTGACTTAATAGTAGTCTGACCAAGGTTATCATTAGGAAGGCTACTATCAGGCTCAATATACTGAGCAAGCTTTGAAGCTCCCTCGCCCTTTAAAGCGGTCTTTGCAAAATTCTTCGCAAACTTAATCTGTTCAGTAACGAACTCCTTATCCGTAACCATTACTCTTGCGTAATAATTAATCTGCTCATACTTATCTGTTTTGATAATTATTTCCCAGAAATACTCTGTTCCCTGTTCCATAATGGCACTGGCCTGATAATCCAAAGTAATCTTGCCGTCCTTCTGTTTCCAGCCGTCAAGAGTTCCATTATCTATCAAACGGTTGTCCTCAGTACTCTTCATTTCGTAAGAAATCTCTGAAACCTTATTGCCATTAGTTGATATTGTAATTGGAACCGTTCTGTCTGTATTAACAGGGACAATAACATCACGCATATGTTCTTCTTCCATATCCATTGTGTAGCCGTTAAGACTTCCAACCTTCTGACTTCCATAATATAAATCAATCCCCGGCAACTTACCATTATATGTAGACGTTGCCTGACCGCTATTGCTCTGCTTGTTATTCTTAGACTGCTTCTTGTTAAAATTTATTCCTATAACCACTGCAATTGCAAAAATCAGCACAATTGCAACAACTGCTATAACTTTCTTTTTCATTTCATCACCCATTCAATCCTTGTATAAAACTTTTTGACCTTCAAATTTATTGATTACCGGATTGCTACGTGCTTCGCACTCCCGCAATCCTCCCCCAGCATTCGCATATCGTGTAGCTTGCGCTACACTTTTATGCTCATGTTGGGGGCGTGTCTCAAGGTCATCACCCCACTCTTGTGCAAGCACAAGTGGGCTGCTGACTTTAATCCACTGTAATCAACATCATAGCACAAAAAAATGTCTGTGGCACTATTTTTTTGTACCACAGACAATTTTATTTTTTATTTTGTTTTTTTCTTTGATGTAGCTTTCTTTTTTCTTGTTTTTGGAAATTCGAAAACTACTGATTCGTATGGTCTAAGTGGAATTTCCAATCTGTATGGTCTTCCATCGCACTCGCCTTTCTTGGCTCTGTAGCTTACAACCTGTTTCTCACCTGTTTCTGTTGTAACCAATCTCTTGTAAGTTCCGGCTTTTGGAACTCCTACAACATAATCAGGTCTTTCCATTGGTGTAAAGTTACACACGAAACCGATAGAGTTCTTATAATCAGCTTCTGTTGTCTTTCTTATGAAACTGAAAATACTTCTTTCACAGTCATTGGCATTAATCCACTCAAAAGCTCCATAGCCCTTTGTTTCAGTGTAAAGTGCCGGATATTCCTTATATAAGTGAAGTAATTTCTTTACATATTCCTGCATGTCCTTATGTTCAGGTTCATCAAGCAGATACCAGTCAAGGCTTCTAGCCTCTGACCATTCCTGTAACTGGGCAAATTCCTGTCCCATAAATAACAGCTTTCTGCCCGGATGCCCCAACATAAAAGTATATGCTGTCTTTAAGTTTTTAAATTTATCCTGTGGATAACCTGGCATCTTATTAATCATTGAACATTTCAAATGAACAACTTCATCGTGAGATAATACTAAAATAAAATTCTCACTAAATGCATAAGTTAATCCGAAAGTCATCTTATTATGATTACCCTTCTTAAACAAAGGATCAAGCTTAGTATACTCTAAGAAATCATGCATCCAGCCCATGTTCCACTTGTAAGAGAAACCAAGTCCTCCATCCTTAGGTGACATAGTAACCTTAGGCCATGCTGTGGATTCTTCAGCAATAATATATGCTCTTGGATTTCTGTAATTCATAACACTACTTAAATGTTTAAAGAACTCAATAGCTTCCAAGTTCTCATTACCGCCATACTTATTAGGAACCCACTGTCCGTCTTCCCTTCCGTAATCCAAATATAACATAGAAGCAACTGCGTCAACTCGAAGTCCGTCTATGTGATATTTTTCAACCCAGAATAATGCATTTGCAATAAGGAAATTAACAACTTCTGTCTTAGAATAGTCGAAAACCTTAGTACCCCAGTCAGGATGTTCTCCCAATCTTGGATCTGCATATTCATAAAGCGGTGTTCCGTCAAACATTGCAAGTCCGTGAGCATCTTTTGGAAAGTGGGCAGGTACCCAGTCCAAAATAACCCCGATTCCTGCTTTGTGGAAAGCATCTACCAAATACATAAAATCCTGAGGTGTTCCATATCTTGATGTAGGTGCATAATATCCCACAACCTGATATCCCCACGAACCATCAAAAGGATGCTCCAATATACCCATAAGTTCTACATGAGTATATCCCATATCCTTAACATATGCTACAAGTTCTTTAGCCATACGCTTGTAATCATAGAATCCGTCTTCATCATCAGGACCTTTAAAATCCTTTTTCCATGAACCCGGATGAACCTCATAGATTGACATTGGAAGTTCATAGTGATTCTCCTTTGCCTTCTCTGATATCCATTTAGCATCTTTCCATTTGTAATTATCAATATTTGCTACCCTTGAAGCATTTCCGGGTCTTTTCTCAGCCCAAAAACCATAAGGATCAGCTTTGTACAATGTATCCCCACTTTGTGTAGAAATAACATACTTGTACATTGCGCCTTCTTCAACCTCCGGTATGAAAAGTTCCCAGATGCCTGAATCATTTTCCATCTTCATGTTATGGTTAAATCCCAACCAGTCATTAAAATCACCTATAACGGCAACGTTAACTGCATGGGGTGCCCAAACTGCGAAATATGTTCCTTTTACACCATCAATTGTTGTAACATGCGCACCCAGTTTCTCATATATTTCATAATGAGTACCTTTTCCAAACAAATAACAGTCATCTTTTGTTATGACATTCTTGTTTCCCATATGGTCTCCTCCCTGTTTTAATTATTTATTTTCTGTTGTAATTAATCAGGCAGCCTTTTAATATAATGTCACGTTCGTCGTCAGTCATTTCGCCAAGCTTTAATGTAAATGGTTTAACATTCTTGTCATCATCTACAACGTAAGCCTGTACGTCTGTAGCTTTGTTCTTAACAGCTTCAACTATTTCCGGTACAAAAATATAGTCACCGTTCTTAAATGGTAATTCTTCTGATTCATAAATGAATGGAAGCATACCCCAGTTAATAAGGTTTGAACGATATCTCTTTGTTGCATATTCACAGGCAATATTAGCCCATCCGCCTAATACCTTCTGACATGAAGCAGCCTGTTCTCTTGCTGAACCGTCACCCGGTTTTACTGCAAAAATAGTGCTTCCGATACCTACTGTATCATTGTCAATCTTGTACTGAGGAAGATTGCTCTTTAACGCTTCAAATACTCCGCCAACTTCCGGAAGTGCATCTACAGGATTCTGTCCTGCTTCTCTTGCTTTTTCTGCTTTCTGTACTTCTTTAGCCTTTCCTACATATTCAGGGTCCTTTCTTGAAAGTGCAAACTCTGCAAGTCCAAGTGGGTTAGAACGATAAGATGATGTTTCACCTGATGGTATTAATTCATCTGTTGTTGTAACCGGATCATGAATCTCTGAAACAACTTTAAGAAGAAGATTGTCTGTAAGTGCAACCATTTCCGGCCAGTCTTTGATGTTTGGTCCAAACTGGATTTCTGTATCAGGATCTGCTATTCCGTGTGAGTCAAATACTCTGTTTTCATAAATACTCTTGTCAAAATGATACTTACGTCCCTTAAACTCAACATCAACATCTGTAGCTGCTGTAAGATAACCCTTGTTAGCTGCTGTTGCTGCAATAGATCTGGCATCCATAAGTGCAACTGAAGAAATCTGTCCATTCTGTAACTTACTTCCTTCTCTGTTAGGGAAGTTACGTGTTGAATGTCTGATACTGAAGGCATTGTTAGCCGGTGTATCACCTGCACCGAAACAAGGTCCACAGAATGCTGTCTTCATAACACCGCCGGCAGCCATAATATCTGCTGCGCATCCGTTTTTGATTAATTCCATATATACTGGCATAGAAGCAGGATATACACTAAGTGTAAATTCGTCAGCTCCAATGCTATGTCCCTTTAATATATCTGCTGCTGCACAGATGTTCTCAAATCCACCACCTGCACAACCTGCAATGATTCCCTGGTCAACATAAAGTTTTCCATCACGAATCTTGTTTGTAAGTTTATAATCAACCTGTCCATCTAATGAAACTAAAGCTTTCTTTTCAACATCGTGGAGAATATCTTCCAAGTTAGCATTTAATTCTTCAATAGTATATGTGTTACTTGGATGGAATGGCATTGCAATCATAGGTTTAATCTTAGATAAATCAACATAAACAATTCCATCATAGTATGTAACTTCGCCAGGATTTAATTCTTTATACTCATCTACTCTTCCATGGATGTCATAGAATTCCTTAATCTTCTCATCTGTACGCCAAATAGATGAAAGACAAGTTGTTTCTGTTGTCATAACGTCAACACCGATTCTGAAATCTGCGCTTAAGTTAGAAACACCAGGTCCTACAAATTCCATAACTTTATTCTTAACATAACCCTTGTCAAATACTTCTCCGATAATTGCAAGTGCAACGTCCTGAGGTCCTACACCCTTAGCAGGTTCTCCTGTCATGTAGATACCGATTACTTCAGGCATATTAATGTCATATGTCTGTGAAAGTAACTGCTTAACCAATTCTGGTCCGCCTTCACCCATAGCCATAGTACCAAGAGCACCATAACGTGTATGTGAATCAGAACCAAGAATCATCTTTCCGCCACCTGCTAACATCTCTCTGGCAAACTGATGAATAACTGCCTGGTGAGGTGGTACATAAATTCCGCCATATTTCTTAGCACATGTAAGTCCAAACATATGGTCATCTTCGTTAATTGTTCCACCAACAGCACATAAACTGTTATGACAGTTTGTAAGCACATAAGGAATTGGGAATTTTTCTAATCCTGAAGCTCTTGCTGTCTGAATGATTCCAACAAATGTAATATCATGGGATGTAAGCTTATCAAACTTAATCTGAAGCTTGTCCATGTTGCCTGATGTGTTGTGTTCGTTCAAAATACCATATGCCATAGTATTCTTTGCAGCATCTTCTTTTGTAAGGTATTTATCCCCTAACTTGTTCTTTAGTAATTCTTCTGAGCCTGCACCTGTTTCTACAACTTCTGTGCCACCAATAAGGTATGCTCCGCCTTTACTTAATGTTATCATTTTTGCCTCCTATGTTTTCGTAACTTATCAGGTTAAATGCGTACCCTTCGGGGTTATATTCCATTTCATACTGATAACTACTAGTATACATTTTTTTGCCCTTCAAATCAAGTAATACACCCATACAATAAGTCGACAATCCGGCTGGTTTGTCTGATTTTTAACCTTCTGCATTTATTGAACATTGTTATAGACCTTTAGGGGAAGATGATAGTAATGAGGACAAAAAATAAGCTGTGCTTTAATGTTGAGTTAAAGCACAGCTTGTTTTATTATTAAGTTGTTTATTTTTTATTAAAAGAAATCTGACCAATCTTTTATTCCGTTTACATCAATTACATCTGTTAATCCAGGCTTTTCACCACCGAGCTCACTACTTGTAGTTATTACATCATTTGTGTCAAATTCTATTATATCCATCTCTGGGCTTATATATCTTCTTTCCATTATTCTGATATCTCCTTTCCATTAATAATGTACTTGTCAATGATGGCCTTCTGTTCAGAACTGTAACCACTAAACTTATCGCTAGCCTTTACCATCTTAGCAACGTACTGAATTGACTTAGCATTGTTTTCAGTAACATTTGCATAAACAGTCTTTGGCTTACCATTTGAATAATTAATAGTTGCATATCCTACAGCAATAAATTCTCTATCGTAGTTTCCGCTCTGGATTTTGATAATTGAACCACAGAACTTTCTTGTCTCTGTCTTTGTTCCATCATTAAACCATCCATCATTTGCAATATCGAGGAAAGTATAATCACTGTCCTTTGTAAGTTTGTTTTCATGAGTTTTGTATAAATCTAATGTTGTAATCAGAGTACCTGTTGTTACTGTTCCTGTTTTTAAATCTAAAATATCATCTACGGCAATCTCATTTCCTGATGTAACAGTTGTCTGGAATCTTAAACCTGTTGGAGCTGCTAATCTAATACTTGCTCCCGCTGTCATTGTTACATTTAATTTAATGCTCTTTAAAGTCATATTTTCATTTACTGTAAGTACTGTTCCTGGAGCATAAGCTACTTTCTTAGTAACATCGTAGTAACCCTGACCTTCTGCTGGTACAGAAATTGTTGCACCTTCTTCGTACGGTTTTTCTGTTCCATCAATTGAAACTGTGTATTTTGTTGCTTCAGGTTCATTTGTGTAACCTTTCAAGCTGTTATTAGTTATCTGTACTTTTCCTGCTTCTGATTCTTCTTTAATATATCCCATACATATATCAAATATTGCTGAATCTGTTGTTCTATCTGCCTTAAATCTAACTCTTACATTAACTGTTTGTCCTGCTTCTACTAAAACTTTCTTAAATTCTGTATTTGCAGGTATTGATGCATACTCAGCTGCTGCATCCTGTACTCTTATTTCAAAATACTTTCTTACGCTAGATGTTATTGTGAACTGTCCTACATACCACTTTCCTGATTCTATATGAATTGATTCCGCCTTATGTTCCTGAACATATTCTGTCTGACCCACCGTATGCTTTTCAAGTGTTATTTCAGCATTAACCATTTTTGAAGGGATTAATTCTTTCCCCTCTTCAAATGAAGGTGTTGTTGTTCCTTCCTCTTTTCCCGGAACTTTAACGTCAATCGTTGTAATACCTGATTCTACTCCTGCTGCATTTACTGCACTTACACCAAATTTATATGTCTGTCCTGCTTTAAGTCCTAACTTTTCAATAGTAACTGTTCCACCATTAGTAATATCTTGTCTGTATTCTCCATCTAGATAGAATTTGTAACTTTTAGCTCCATCTACTGGTGCAAATGCTATTGTATAAAATGTATTTCCGCCACCAATGTGTGCCTCAAGACTAGTTGGAGCTTTAGGTGCAGATACTTCGCCTCCTCCGCTTGAACTACTATCTCTCTTTACAGCAATTTGCAATCCATCAAGTTTTGTAGTGTCAATGGTATAGTATCCATCTGTTGGAAAATCACTCTTTCTTAATTCGATTTCCGCACCAGCACACTTTTTTTCAACCACATCATCTGTTTTAGGTCCTGTTATAGTTGCTTCAAAATCCCCTCTATTTGTAATAAAATAAAACAGTTCATTATTTACTACATTAACTCTGTTAAACATACCTTTAGTATTTGTTATGCTGTAATATATGTCTGTTTTACCTACTTGTGTCCATTCTGTTATATTTGACCAATCAACTGCGGTTGTTCCCGCTTCTTCATCTGCCACAACCGTTTTTGGTGCTACCGCCAACCCAGCAACTACCATTGTTATTGCACATATCCATGCAATCATTCTCTTTTTTGTTTTAAAGTAAAAACTACTCATTTCCTTATCTCCTTTCGTTCTTCCCTTTTGTTCAATATTAACCATTTTTATTGTTTTTATCAAGTTCCTTTTATTTGGTTTCGACTATATATATTGTTATTTTTAACACTTTCATACATTACAAATTTATATTCTATACAATTTTATATTCGTATTTTTATGCAATTCGTCCAATTTATTTTTGTTACGCACGCTTTGAAACGTTTTTCCGCAAAAACATTTTTATTTTAGTTGTGCTTTTTTAACAAATTTTTGAATATTTTTACTTTTTTCTTTATTTTTTGTGATTTTCTACCATTTTTATATATTGAAATATTTTTATTCGTTTTTATTCTCCTTTATCTTTTGAAACGTTTTTATGCGTGTATTCTATTTTTCCAAACATATCTATACATTTACTACATTGAAATCTTTAAGTTTGCTATTACGCCAGATTATTGTTTCAATTTTGTTGCCCTTTGCCAAAACAATCTTGTCTGTGTACTTTCCGTCACATCTTATCTCTTTAAGATTTTTTGTTATTATGAACATCTATGGTTTTCAATTTATTGCAATCTTCTACCATTAATATTTTTAATGATCTGTTTTTGCGTGTATCTAATGTTTGAAGATTTCTGCATTTATCAATGTACAGTTCTTTAAATTTCAAGTTCTACTTTATTCAGTGCCGGTAAAGCTTCTATATTCATACTCTTTAATGATTTTGTACCACGGACAATAAATGTTTTTAATTTCTTATTACTTTTGAAATTAATGTTTTAACACTCTCTGAGTTTATATCCAATCTCTGAATATTCTTTAACTTTGATACATCAAGTTTTTTAAAGGCATCGAATTCGATCCCTTTAAAATCAGGATTATGAATTTGCTCCCATAAACCTAAAAATTCAATTGTCGAGTGCAACCTCATCCAATTAGCAACAACAGCTTTTGGTTCATCGGGATTTTTATATCTTGCAATATCCGTTAAGCAAAAGCACCCGCTAAGTCGGTGCCTTACAACACTTTCTTAGCGGGTATGCTTTTTTACATTTATTTGTTTTTTTTAGGAATCTTCTTAAACTGAATATATTTAACTTTGATTCCTGCTAGTACTTCTTCAAGTTTTAAGTTGTATACACCCTTGTCAAGTTTAACCTTGCAAAGCTTCTGTGTAATCCAGTTGCCGTCTGTTCCGTTAGTCTGGATTACTACCATTGTTGTGCAGTTGGCATTAACGTTTACTGTTGACTGTGATAAGTTGGACTTGTCAAATGAGATGTTAACAATAATTGTGTATTCCCCTTCGTCCTCAACCTCTAATGTTGCTTCTGTTCCGCTGTTAAACATTACCTTATCGTCTTTTCCAAGGTTAAATACTTCATATTTAGCCTGATCATTTGGAACTGAATTGTAATGTTTTGCAACGTCTGTGTCAACTAATTCTCTTTCAATAACAGGTGCTGAAAGAATGAAGTTGCAGATATTGATTGCAGCTCGCTGAAGTTCTCCGATTGTAAGTCTTCCCTCTTTAATTGATTCCTCTGTGTTGTCGTTGTTTGAGTTAACTTCTGCGCCGTTATTGTTTACAACCATGTATACGTCGTTCTGTGAGCGAACCATATCTCTTGTATCCTGATTTGATTCTTCGCCACCTTCTACAACGTCGTTCATCTTGGCCCACCAGTCAGTCATTACGATACCATCGTATCCCCATTCATTTCTAAGGATTGTTGTACAAAGGTCGTAGTTTGAAGCTGCCCAGTGTCCGTTAATAGGATTATAAGCTGTCATTAATGTTTTAACTGTGCCGGCTTTTACTGCCATTTCAAATGATTTGAGATAAATCTGTCTAATTGCTCTTTCTGAGCAAACTGCGTCAATCTTAAATCTATGTGATTCCTGACCATTTAATGCGAAATGCTTAATTGTTCCCCAAGCACCACCGTCTTTAATACCGCCTGTTGATGCAACTGACATTGTTCCTGAAAGGTATGGATCTTCTGAATAGTATTCAAAGTTACGTCCATTTAAAGGATGTCTGTGAATGTTTACTCCTGGTCCAAGTAATGTATCTACCTGATTTTCGTATAATTCCTGACCTTCCATTGTGTAAAGTTCTCTTACAAGCTTAGGATTCCATGATGCTGAAAGTGCTGTTCCAATAGGAAGCTGTGTAGCTTTTCCTTCCATTCTAAGTCCACTAGGGCCATCAGCACAACATGCTGCAGGGATTCCGTAAGCAAACAATGTATCACTTAATCCACCAAAAGCTGAAGCTGTTCCTTTTGTAACTCTAGGGTTACTCATTCCTTCACCTCTTACAATCTGTGCTAATTCTGCAACTGTAAGCTGTGCAACGAACTCTTCAATAGTATTTTTGCCTGCTTTTACATCCTGTAATGTAATTCCTACATCGCCTGTAATTTTCATGTCTTTTGGAAGATTGTCTTCGATTCTCTTAGCCATATCAACTGTAGGCTTTTGTGATGGTACATATGTAATTTCGTATGTTCCGTCTTCTCTTCTCTTGCCCGGCTTCATTAATGTAAGATTTTCATCGTTAGGGCAAGCAGCTTCTGAAAGCTGTTCTGTTACTTTAAGTTCTTCAACTTTATATGTATAAGCTAGTTTATTATTTTTTACGCTGTTACCTACGTAGAAGTTGTAATCTCCTGCTTCTAATACGTAGCATGACTTGTTGCCTGTAACGCCTGAGTCATCATATGATGCAATTCCATTAATATCGAAAGCAATCTTTAATGTCTGACTCTGACCCGGTGCAAGATTTTCTGTTTTCTCGTATGCACAAAGCTGTCTTGCAGGCTGTCCCAAAGCTCCCTGTGGTGCTTCGTAGTATACCTGAACAACTTCTTTTCCTGAGAACTTGTCGCCTGTGTTAGTTACCTTAACTTCTAATGTGATTTTTTCATCATCTGCATCTGCTGATACTGTTTCAATATCAAATGTTGTGTATGAAAGTCCGAAACCAAATTCAAATTGAACTTTTTCAGGTGCAAATGTTTCAAAATAACGATATCCTACATAAATGTCTTCTTTGTAAAGATTTGTAAGTTCGTTGCCAAAGTTGTCATTAGCAGGATAGTCTTCAATATCATAAGCTACTGTGTCAGGTAATTTACCGCTTGGTGTAGCCTTGCCTGAAAGTGCGTCAGCTACTGCGTTTCCACCTTCCATACCGCCCTGCCATACAATAATTACTGATTTGATGTGTCCCTTAAACTGTTCTTCATCAATCCACTTAAGGTCGATAATATTTGAAACGTTAAGAACTACACAAACATCTTCGAAAGCTTCTGTTATGTTCTTAAGGTTTTCTTTTTCTTCATCTGTAAGAAGATAGCTTCCTACCCAGTTGGCGTTGTCCTTATCTTCTCCTGCTGTACGTCCGATAATGTATACAGCCTTGTTAGTTGATTCTGCCTGTTTCTTTGCATAATCTGCTGTGATTTCCATATCTTTCTGGAACCATGGCTCGCATGCCCAGCCACCGCCACCGTTATCAAATGGATGGTCTTTTAACCATTCCTTATAGTCTTCAACTATAGTCTTGTTAAAGTTAAGGTTGCTGTTTTCAAATCCGTCCAAAATATTTGTTGTGTATTCAACGTTTACAGCTCCTCCTGAACCTGTTCCGCTTCTGTAGTACTCAATCATTGGTCTTCCAAAAACTGAAACCTTATCCTGTTCTGTTAATGGGAGTGTGTTGTTTTCATTCTTTAATAATACTATTCCCTCGACGGCCGCTTCACGACTTTTGTCAGCAAACCCCTCAACAGGTACCCCCCTTAAATTGTTGTCCATTGGTTTCTCCTCCTCTTATTCTCATATAGCTTATATTTTTTCACTTTTCATATTTTATACTAAAAATCACTATATCATATAATTTTTGCAATTGCTAGATTTTATGGGCAGAAAAACGTTTTTATTAAGGGCGTTTTTACCCCCCTTTTGTGCAATTTTTTTAGGCTTTTTGCCCCATAAAAAACGCATCTTTGCTTGTAAAAATTTTTTTGGTTGATTTTTTTTATGTATTTTTACTATTTATTTATTGCTATTTTTGTTAATTTTGTTTTTTGTGCTTTATTGCTTTAAAGCGTTATATGTTGTAAAATTATATTACTATACTTGAACGACAGAAAGGAATGAAACAATGGGAAAATATTTTCAGGAAGAAATTGAAACTGCCTCTCGTGAAAAGATTGAGCAGATTCAAACAGACGGACTTTTAGACGTGGTAAAAAGAGTATACGATAATGTACCTTTTTACAGAAAAAAAATGGTGGAAAAAGGTGTAACACCTGACGATATAAAATCTTTAAAAGATATTTCTAAGTTACCTTTTTTAACGAAAGACGATTTAAGAGATGCTTATCCATACGGCTTATTAGCAGTACCTCTTAAAAATTGTGTACGTATTCACTCAACTTCAGGTACAACAGGTAAGCGTGTAGTAGATTTTTATACTAAGAAAGATATTGATATGTGGGAAGATGGATGTGCCAGAGCCCTTGTGGCTGCCGGTGGAACAGACGAAGATGTAGTTCACATAGCTTATGGATATGGTCTTTTCACAGGTGGCTTCGGATTAAACGGTGGTTCACAGAAGGTTGGTTCTTTAACACTTCCTATGTCATCAGGTAACACTGACAGACAGCTTCAGTTTATGACTGATTTGGGTTCAACTATTCTTTGTTGTACACCTAGTTACGCTTCTTATTTGGCCGAATCTATTGAAGAACGGGGAATTAAGGACCAGATTAAATTAAAAGCCGGTATTTTTGGTGCAGAGGCTTGGTCAGAAGATATGAGAGCTGATATTGAAAACAGGCTTGGCATTAAGGCTTATGATATTTATGGACTTACTGAAATTGAAGGTCCGGGTGTTGCTTTTGAATGCGAGGAACAGAATGGTATGCATATTTGCGAAGACTATTTTATTCCGGAAATTGTTGATCCTGACACATTTGAACCTGTTCCTGACGGACAGATTGGTGAATTAGTATTTACAAGTTTTGCTAAAGAAGCATTTCCACTTATCAGATACCGTACAAAAGACATTACTTATATTACAAGAGAGAAGTGTAAATGCGGACGTACTCACGCACGTATTCACAGACTTATGGGACGTTCAGATGACATGCTTATTATTAAAGGTGTTAATGTTTATCCTTCACAGATTGAGGAAGTTCTTATTAAACAGGGCATGCCTGCCAACTACCAGCTTATTGTTGACCGTGTAAACAATAGCGATACTATGGAAGTTCTCGTTGAAATGACACCTGAAATGTTCTCTGATACAGTTAGCTCAATTGAATCCAAGGAGAAAGAAATTGTTACAGCTCTTAAGAGTATGCTTGGCATTTATGCTAAGGTTAAATTGGTTGAACCAAAATCAATTACACGTTCAGAAGGAAAAGCAGTTCGTGTTATAGATAAACGTAAAATTTAGGAGGTTTTTATATGTATATTCATCAGATTTCAGTGTTCATTGAAAACAAACCGGGTAATATTGCAAACTTTACCAATTTTCTTGCCGAACACAAAATAGATATGCGTGCATTCCAGATTGCCGATTCAAGCGATTTCGGAATTATTCGTATTATTGTAGACGATCCTTTTAATACTCTTACTCTGTTAAGAGACAACGATTGGATTTGTAACCTTACACACGTTATTGGCGTTAAGCTTCCGGATGAGCCGGGCTCAATGGCTAAGGCAATGAATGTTATTGCTTCTAACGGCTACAGCGTTGATTACGTTTACGCCTTTCTTGCAAGAGGCACAGATGACGCCCTTATGGTATTCCGTGTCAAGGACGAGGATACAGACAAAGTTGCCGCATTACTGGTAAGGAGTGGAATGAAAACAGTGGACCAGGAAGACTTGGCAAAGATGTAGAAATGGAAACACTTCTTATAGACATTCTCTTTATCATCTATCATATACTTTTTGGGTATGGGGGAATGATGAAGAGAATGTCTATAAGCACGCGGCTGTCGCAGCATGCGACAGCCGCTACAAATAAAAAAGAAGAGCCATCTTTTCATGCAAGCATGAAGATGGCTCTTCTTTTTTATTTGTAGTGCAGGCACACGTTGCTTGTGTGCTTCGCGATTATTCTACTGTGTATGGCATTAATGCGATATTTCTAGCTCTCTTGATAGCTGTTGTAAGAGCTCTCTGATGTCTAGCACAGTTTCCTGTGATTCTTCTAGGAAGAATTTTTCCTCTTTCAGATACGTATCTCTTTAATGTAGCTACATCTTTATAATCGATTGCCTTGTTTTCGTTAGCACAAAATGCACAAACTTTTTTTCTTCTACGACCGCCTCTTCTTCTCATTGGAGAATCTGGTCTTTCACTCTTATTATATGGCATAACTTGACCTCCTATTTTCGTTAATGAGATTCTATTCGAATCTGTTAAAAGTTAAATGGTAAACCTGAATCATCTACACTGTCAGGAATGTTCATAAAACCGTCTCCTGCAGGTGCTGTTGGCTGTGATGCAACCGGCTGCTGTGGCTGATAGTTATTATTGCTATCTGCTGTAGCTTTGCTTTCTGCAAATTCCTGGTTTTCAACAACTACTTCTGTTGTGTAAACTGTCTTACCATCTTTGTCCTGATAACTGCCTGTCTGAATACGACCTTCGGCAACTATCTTAGTTCCCTGATGGAAATATTTTTCAGCAAATTCACCGCTTCTACCAAATGCTACACATCTGATAAAATCAGCGCTCTGATCTCCATCTCTCTTAAATCTACGATCTACTGCTAATGTGTATCTCGCAATAGCCAACTGATTATCTCCTGATGTTGAATATCTAACTTCAGGATCACGAGTCAAACGACCCATAAGAATAACTTTATTCATATTATACCTCTCTAATGTATCAAACTATGCTTCTACTGCAACAGTCATAAATCTGATAACATTTTCCATAATACGAAGCTGGCTTTCTAACTCGCTAGGAAAATCTGTGTTTTCAGTGTCAATATCGATGAAGTAATAGAATGCTTCTGACATCTTCTGGATTTCGTAAGCTAATTTCTTCTTACCAGCTTCTTCGATCTTTGTAATTGTACCACCGAACTTTTCGATAAGTGCTTTTACCTTTTCTACTTCAGCTGTTCTTCCTTCATCATCAAGTTTTGCACTAACAACAACTGTTAATTCATATTTGTTCATGCTTCTACCTCCTTTTGGTCTCTGGCCTTTTCGTTTGAAAAAGCAAGGATCATAACGAATACTCGTTATGCGTAATTAATATATATCACGAATTACTATAATATCAAAAAAAGTCCCTGTGTTCAAGGACTTTTTTTCATTTTGTGATTTTTTTCCGAAATCTTTTGGTTTTAAACAAAGCTTTCGTTTTTTTATTTACTGCAAAATCTTCTTTACGCTTTTTTCGAAAGTTTTTCTTGGAACCATTACTATACGACCGCAGCCTTTACATTTCAACTTAAAATCTGCACCCGTTCTTATAATTTCCCATTCATTAGTTCCACAAGGATGCCCTTTTTTTAATGTTACTACTGTTCCAATATTATATTCCATTAGTCTACCACTCTTCCTATTCCAACTATATGCGAAATATTATTGTAGTTAATAGTCTGTCCACCTTTTTCTACCACTTTGCCTGCACCTGCATACATAGATACATGATAGATATTTAAAGTTCTTCCCGGTGTGCTGTATTTTACTGCCGCATTGTAATCTCCGTAAAAAATTAAATCACCCGGTTTCATATCATCTATGTCAATAAAACCATAATATACTATTTGATTTTTTTCTTTTAAATAATCAAACAGGCTTGCTGCTGTCTTTGCATAAGAACCACTTCCAAGTTTCTTGTTGTAGTGCTTGTATGATTTATAGCCTTTCCAAACCAAAGCTGAACAATCATAGTATCCTTTTCTCATTCTTTTTGGCTGACTATATTTCCAATGATTAACTATGTACATAGCTCTATTTACAATCTTGTACATACCTTTTGCATATACTTCGATTCTATAAGACTTGTGAATATTTCCGATTTTTACATCAACATATGTAACTCCTGAATTTACACCTTTAACGACACCATCGCTTGAAACTGTGGCAACGCTTTCATTTCTGCTTGTAAATTCAGGAACTGTACCTGTGTCGCCCAAAATAGGAAACTGTACTTTTTCACCTTTTTTTATAACTGCCTTTAAATTATTAACTGTTGGATTAACAACCGTATACTTTATGTTGAATACTTTTCCATCTACATTTGCTGTAATTGTACCCATTCCCGGTTTTGTGCCTAAAACTGCCGCTTTCTTTTCATAAGTTGTTAAAGTGGCACATTTTTTGTTTGAATTAGTCCAAGTAATAGTACTATGTTCTCCTAAACCTTTAAAAGAAATATACTGCTGTCTTTCATTGCCTAATGCTGTTCCATAAACAATTAACTTCTGAACTTCCGTTTCAGGGTTTGAAACATAAATTGTATTTGTATATGTAACAACATTTTTGTTTTTGTATGTAACCTTTGCTGTAATGTTAACTTTGCCTTCATTTACTGCTTTCAAAGTAGCTTTAAGCTTGCTTCCACTTACTGCTGAAAGTTTTGAAACAACATCGCTATTCCCAACACTCCACTTGCATGACTTAACATTACTTTCGTCTATCCCATCTACCATAACAGTAAAATTCTGACCTTTTGCCTGGCTTACAAAACCGTTAACCTTTGTTCCGTCAGCGTTAACTTTTTTAATACTGATTCCGTTAGAATCATACAATCTGTTATTTATATCACTTGACAAAACATTTATTGTACATTTGCTATATCCCTGTGAGGATTTCGCTGTTATTTCCGCTTTTCCCGGATTTAACGCCTCAACAGTACCTTCTTTATTGACTTTTGCTATTGAGTCATTTGAAGACATATATGAAATTTTATTAACTGACTTTGCTACAACCGTACCTGTCTGGCCTTCTGTTAATGTTGTAGGATATTTCGTTATGACAACATTCTTAGAAGTATCAGGAACTGTAACCTTGCAAGTCATTGTTCTTGATTTACAAGTTGCAGTAATTGTTGCAGCTCCATAATTTACAGCTCTAATTCTACCTTTTTTTGAAACAGTAACTGCAAATTTATTAGATGTTCTCCATTTAACTTTCGTTCTCACTGAAACATTTCTAACTTTTATTTTTTTTCTTTTGCCCTTTTCTAATGTTACTGTACTTTTAGAAATCGTAGGTGTTGCTCCATAAGCCAATTCACTTTTTAATTGAAGTCCTGAAATAATAGCCGCCATCACGATTATTATTCCAATTGTTCTCTTTAAAAATTTCATCTTTTCCTTCTTTCATTCTTTATCTGTCACATTATTTTGCTGTTTTAAAGTTCTTCTTTCTCCATTTTCCGTAAGTTGTACCGTTTGAAGTCTTTACATAACCTCTAACTCTTACGTAATATTTTTTATTTGCCTTTAACTTTTTAAATTTATAGCTAACTTTCTTAGTTGTCTTTGTTACTGCCTTCTTGAATTTTGAAGATCTAGACAACTGAAGCTGATATCCTGATACTTTTGCAATCTTTTTATAAATTACCTTGGCACTCTTCTTAGTTTTTACGATCTTTGTTATCCTTGTATTCCCAACGCTAACTTTCTGTGCTGTAGGTTTCTGAGTTTTTGTTACCTTTGCAGTTGTAGTTGGTGTTGGTGCAACTGTAGTTGTTTTTGCTGTTGTTGTAGTTGTTTCTACTGCTGCTGATGTTGTTGTCTCTACTACTGCAGGTGTAGTTGTTTCTACTGCCACTGGTGTGGTTGTCTCTACTACTACAGGTGTAGTTGTTTCTACTGCCACTGGTGTTGTTGTCTCTGCTGTTGCAGGTGTAGTTGTTTCTGCCACTGCAGGTGTAGTTGTTTCTACTGCCACTGGTGTTGTTGTCTCTGCTGTTGCAACTGTAGTTGTTTCTGCCGCTGCAGTTGTAGTTGCTTCTGCCACTGCCGATGTAGTTGTCTCAGTTTCTTTAACAATTTTAATCTGTCCGTCTGCTATTTCAATATTTAACTGATCCTTTACAACATCCTGACCTTCTGTATTCACCAATCCATAAGAAATTGTATATCTACCTTCCTTATCAAAAACGACTCTAATAGTTCTGTCTAAATCATTACTTGCAATAGTCATTTCCTTATTAAATCCGCTAATGTCGTACCACTCTCCGCCATCTTTGTATTCAATAGATGATACCTGATTGTCGCCTGTTACTGAAACAGTTCTTACAACCTGCTTTCCAACAATGCCTGATGCCCAGAACTCTAGCTTAAATTCCTTAGTTGTTCCTAATGTATATGCACCTTCTACGCCATCTTTCTTCACATAAATAGCTGCGCCAAAATTGTCGTCGCCTGTATTATCACCACCGTCTGCCCATGCAGGTATAATCATAACCACAAGCATTGCCATAATTGTCACAATACTTATTAACTTCTTGTTCATTAAATATCTCCTTCCGAACTTCTCTGTTTTTTCGCACGTTACTTTAATTATAACATATTCCTGAAGATATATTACATATTTATTACAAATTTTTCGATATTTTTTTGTTTTTACATTTTATCCCCATGCAGCCGAAAAATTTTCAAAGCAAACAATAGGCAGAGATTCGCAATTTTGCGAGCATAGCGTAAAGCAAAAATCAACTGTCTGAGCCGTAGGCGAGTTTTGATTTTTGTTTTACAATAGGCGGCGGAGCAAAATAAGAACTCTCAACGTGTTTGCATGAAAATTTTTCGGCTGCATGGGAAAAATGTGTGAAAAAAAATCTCAGGAACATTCCTGAGATTTTTGAGAGGCGAGTACCAGATTTGAACTGGTGATAGCGGTGTTGCAGACCGATGCCTTACCACTTGGCTAACTCGCCATATATATAGAACTCTTACATTATAGCAAGGGTTCTT
>UMII01069724.1_pt1 | contig 31080 bp, 39 predicted proteins | sample 1965731 | NCBI WGS metagenome assembly UMII01 (sample SAMEA4836118, study PRJEB28245) | human gut metagenome | biome: gut microbiome; material: fecal sample | place: Denmark | collected 2008
TGAAATTATTTGACGGGAAGATATGCCCATCTAGTTTAATTTCAAGGTAGTAAGTGCCAGTAGCTACCACGTTCCCCATTGAGAATGAGAACGTCCCATTTTCAACGGTAACATCTTGATACAATGCCACCGTTTCATCATTGGACAGTGTTAGCTTACCAGTACCAGACAGTTCCATGCGTTTCCCATCGTAACCCAAAATTTCAAAACCAAAGACTGAGGTGGTGTCCCCAGATTTGAGAACATCACCGCCTTGAATTTGGTTAATTGAGGTCATGAGCTTAGCCATAGGCTAGTCCTCACGAGGTGCGTGGTAGTTTAGTGCTCGTTCGCTGTCAGCTACACCCTTAGTCGTTGGGTCTGTTACGATTCCCAAAATTACCAAGATCACAACGAAAGTATTAACTCCCTCTTGAATATTGTGTGGGATTTCAAGCCCAAATTGCTGCAACATAAGAAAAATTGCTGAGATAAGAGCTACTAGAGTAGCTTTGTTTTGTAAGCGAAGTTTAAAATTAATCATTGTCATTATTCTCCTTTTTTTCATCCTCGTTATCTGAGGTCAAAATAAATTTTTCTTTATCGATATTATTCTTAATATACTTATCGAAGTATGGGATTTCCACCCCTAAAGCTGATAGACTAGCCAAGATACTAGAGCCGTAAGCGGCAATCATGGCGAAGATAAATGTATCTAGGATACCTCCCAAGTTCATGAAGACTGCGAACGGATAGAAAATGGCTACAAACGTAAACATGGCTATATGACCGACTAGCCCTTTTCTAAATTTTGAGCTCGTAAACTCATGGAAAGCCCAAGCTCTTGCTACACCAATGGCGATGTCACTGAATATGATGATCATTAGCAGGAATACCCATAAATGTTCATCAATTCCGTGTGCGTAGAAGTCACGAACCACATCGAAGACCCCAAAAATGCCGTCTGGTTTGCTGTGCATTTCACTCTCCTTAAATAGTTATTTAACCCCCATTTTCAAAGCTTAACTACTCTTTTGTAAGTTGTGCCAAAAGTTCTTCATCCTCAACTATAAGAGCGATTTGTTCTTTTACTTTTGGTTTCAAAACTTTAGGAACTTTTGCGAATGGATAGTATCCAGCGACAATGTTAATTGCAAATAATTTAGCCATCATATCTTTTTCTCTTTCTATTACTTCTTTAGTTATCTTTAATTTCACCGATAGACGTTTCAGCCAAATCTTCATCAGTTAGTACCTCTTTCTCGTACAGTTTAGAAATGACGTTGATTAGTGTAAGCTGCGCTGTCTTCGATTGCTCTTGCTGTTTCGTCATTTGCGCTTCCATCTTAGCGATGGTCTCAGCGGCTTTTTTATTTAAAACGTTGTATTCTTTGATTTTGTCATCAAGCTCATTAAACTTCTCGGTCTCAGCGCGTTGTGGGAAATTCTCTTGGTAGATCACCTCAAGCGCCGCATTTAAGAGTTCAGTGTTTGACAAGTCGATTTTTTCAACCGGCAAAAAAACGGGGATGATGGCCCCGTCAGTATTTTTTAAAACCACCTTGGTGGCGGACGCTGCACCGCTAGCGTCGTATTCTTGAGATTTTGAAGCGTATTCAAATTTCATAGATTAACCTTTCTGTTTATAGCATGATTGTGAGTTGACCTAAGTACGCTGTATCTTTACCAGTGCCCAAAACTACAATACTGCTACTATCCTTATTAATTTGGACGTGAGTATCTGTATTAGTACCGATAGACCAGCCAGAAATTGTAAACATGTACCCTTGCGGCGCTGTAAACACCGTGGCTGGCAATTCAGCCATTTTCATATCCCCACCCGTACCAGTAAAGTTGTATTTAACAGTCAACACATCTCCGACACGCTTATAGAAACTACCTTCTACTCCAGCGGGTTTCCATCCAGTGTTGATTAAGTTTGTGTTTTCGTTTTTGGCAAACTCTTTCCAAGGTTCCCAGTCATCAATTTTCTTTGACCATCGGTGATGTCTGAAAAACAATTGACCGTTGTTTCCCCAAAAAATCTGGATGGCTTCTTTAAAACCATCGGTGTTCTTACCATAATTGCTGTAATGAAATAGGTATCCCCATTGACCATTAGGGTTCCCCTGTGCCGCTTGGTCAATGTAATATTGACCCGGCTGATCTAACCAATTTGCGTTGGTAACGTTAGGTTTGCCATCTATCCATTTCGGTGCGCCGTTGTTGCCGGTCAGCTGATATTGCTGAATTTGACTATTATTGGCATAAATATCCCCAGCAACATCAAGAGCACCACGCTCACGGACTTTGGCAACACCGAGCCCCGATTGATCGTAAGAGAGCGCCACGCTCTCAACGGGAACAGGCGCCTTGGAACTTGCGTTAGTGAATTTGTCTTCTAAAACCGCCAAAATTTCCCATGATTTATTAGCAGCATATACACCCGCTAAATTAGCAGAGGAATTGACTAGGCTTGAAACACCAGCCCAATCACCGGAGGCAGGACCGGTGTCTGTTGTGTAACTATCCTTGCCATAAGGCGTCACCTTGAATGTTAATTTCATGGTGTTTTTTTGGACGCCGTTAACGGCCAGTGGTGCAATTTTAGCATTCCTTAGAACTTGCAAGGTGCTTGATGTAGCACCAACCCTTGTCACGTCGACTTTTAGCGATGGTGCAAAATACTCAAGGATAGTAATTGTTTTCTCAATTGGTGCGCTTGTACGCCCACGGCTATCGGTAACAGTCGCTCTAACGGTTACTTGGCCGTTAAAATTCATAATCCCAAACGTGCCACCGTTAGAGTTAACCGATTGATTTCCCCCAACGATTTCAGCTCTATAACTTTTAATTGTTGAGCCGTAAACACCAGCGGCGCCGTCAAATGTCACTCTAATGTCTGACATGATTTGGACGAAGTGCTCCGAGCTTGTAATGAGATTCCCCGCTACTGCATTAGTATCCGTCAATGTTATCCCAGATAGTTTTGGTTTGATATCGTCAGCGACAGTAAGTTGTAGACGTTTGATGTCTCTCGATGCCTCTCTGCCGTTTTCATAGGCAATAATAGTAACCTCGCCAAAACCTCTGGTGTTATCTGTAAGTTGGTTGTACAAAGCAGGTTCTGGTGTCCATGTATAGCTTGTTTCGATATCGTCACCAGCTATTTTCTTTTCCCAACTTCCAAAACGCACCCATATCGAGTGTCTGTATGTATCTTGTTTCCGATTGATGTTGATCGTCGTTGGTTTTCCGATAACGGCTGTAATATCGCTTGTAGAACTCCCTCGTGGGATGTCGGTTAGTTTGTATGAACTTCCGCTAACTGTTAGCGTATTCGGGCTGTACCCGCCGCCCCCAGTAAACTGTGCCATGAATCCGAACGTTCTCGCCCCGTCCCCGTCGTGTCGAATAGTAACCGTTTCATCAATCAGTGGGATTATTTGATTAGCCCCTAACACACTAGGACTACCAGACCAATTTAGACGTCTATTTCCGTCGAAATCGATAAAAGCGCTACATGAGTAGCCGGTAAATGTAGCTGCTGTGTTTAACAGTGCTAATTGAAATCTAACTTGACTTGTGTTGGCTACTTTGTCTTGACTTACTTGGTCAACCCAAAGCCTAAGCCTAAAACCTCTATCGCTATTACTCCAAAATTCGGCCAATTAAAATCCTCCTACATATCGAATGACATTCATGTCTGGATTGATGTGGTATTGTTCCTCACGGTATCGTCCGACTTGAATGGTTTTCGAGAAGATACCGTTCTCGATGTGAATGACACCTTGTGAAATGTACATTACTTCAACCCCAGAACTGAACATCGAAATGCGTCCGTTTGGGTTGAACATCATGCTTGAGCTACCATCGTTCTTACCAATTACCAAACCATCGTTTGACGAGCTCATGTAAGTGTCGATGAAATTCCAACGATCAGACAGCTCGCCTAAATTTTTAGCGATAGTAGACACCCGCTGACTTGAACTAACCAAAGCTTTTTCAGCTGCGGCCCGCTCGGTCTCGTTTGACTTAACAAAATCTTGATAAGTTTTAATCCAGTTATTCAAGATTTCAGCGCTCGCTTTAGCTTCCATCTCAACTTGAATGATTCCAGCACGCTCGTTAAGTGCATTAATCTGCTCAAGCGTCAACGCACTGTCAGCCTTGCTGTTTAACTGTTTCTCAAGGTCTTTCGGAGACGCTTGCCATGCTCGGTCAGTTGTGCCCTCGTAGCAGTCTAGCTCAGTGAAGAATAACATCGACTCACTGCCGTTGTTCGTACCCTTGTTATCGATACGAATGAAGCCTTCGTCACATTCACCAGCATTGAAAGTCAAGTGCCACTTAGCTAGTCCGTTCGTTGACGGTGAGCCGTTATGAGATTTGAAATTGACAACCTTTGTAAAAGTTTTATTCGTTTCGTTCGACTTACGACCAAGGAAATAGATGTCTAAGCCATTGATATTTCCGGTGGCAAACGTCTGAATATTGAACGAATAATCAGTATTGCGTTTAACTGGAAAACGTAGCGTGGAAGCTGGGACTAATGACGATGATGATGTTTTCAGCAAGAATAGCGGCCTAGCGCCATTGTAGTAAAAGCCATGGCTTGAAATGGATAAGTTAGCGTTTTTCTGTGGCACTTCCCAATAACCCCAATTGTCAAGGTTATCCGGAAATGCTGAGTTAACGATCAGATTTTCGCCACCGACCGAAACGCTACCAACCATATCATTCCAAACATAATCAGCTGGGTTTGTGCTGTCTGCTTGGTTGAAGTTGGTACATACGCCCAAATAGCGCTTGTTGCCATTCTGGCTCAAACTGAAACCATTTCGACCATCGGCGCTGTCAGCGTAAGCGAAATGGACGTAAGGTGTTCTTCCGTCCGCCCCAGCTTTACCGGGGATGCCGTCCCGTCCATCGCTACCCTTCCACTTGCTCCAGCGGTAATCTTGCGGGTTTTGACTATCAATAGCATTAAAGTCTTGATACATACCGATAAATGGCTTGTTAGTGTCTGTTTGACTAAAACCACCACCGATTGTGGTATCGGCATAAGCGATGTGGGTATACTGTGTTTTACCATCAGCGCCCTTTGCACCCGGTATCCCTTGGATTCCTTGTGGGCCTTGCAAACCTTGTGGTCCACGCTCACCCTGTGCCCCACGTTCGCCTTTTTCGCCCTTGTCCCCTTTTTCACCAATTTTAGATACTGAATATCCAGTTTCGTTCGTGTTGTCGGTGTAAGTCCAAACCGTCTTAGTCCATAGGTATTGCCCTGCTGGCACGTTAGGCACTTGGCTATTCCAACCGCTTGTTGGAGCAGTTGTTCCTGATGTTCCGACTGCGTAAGTGATCGTGGTTTTTTTAATTCCCACGCCATCCTTACCAGCGATACCGTTATTACCATCGTTGCCGTCTCTTGCTACGTAGGTTTTTTGATACCCAGTTTCAGAGGTGTCATCAGTGTACGTCCAGACTGTTTTGGTCCAAAGATACTTGCCTTTAACCAATGCCGGTGGATTTGCTGTCCAGTTAGTAGGCTGGGTTGTTTCGTTGTCAGATAGTCCATAGGTTACAGTGGTATTCTTGATACCTACCCCGTTTTTGCCGGGTAGTCCGTCGTTACCTCTGTCGCCTTTGTCACCTTTAGGACCTCGTTCGCCGTCAACGACCTCGGTGAATGTAACCTCAGCGCTTGCTGCTAACTCATCATCAAGGTAGGCTTCGACGGTAACTTGTAAAGTGTTTTCAAAGTCTGTCGGTCTAACAACTAACTGATTGCCAGTACCGATAATCGCATCACCATTTTTGTAAAAGAGCAGCGGTTGATAAACCTTGCCGTTCCTTTCAAGCGATGCTTTTAACACGCTTTGACCGACATTATTTTTAAAGGTAGTCCCGTTGTCAGTCGAAAGTTTCAACTCGTAAGGGATGGCTTGCTCGGCCAATTTAGCCATGCGAGTCAACAGACTGTCGGATACTTTGTTCTGCAACGCTTGAAAATTAGCGAATACCGTCTTATTCTCGACTGGATTGGAGAAACTAATCTGTTGCTCACTGACGCGGGCTTCAAGCATAAGCATAGGCGAGAAACCGGTGTCTTGAATTTTGACGGTATCTCCAATGTCGAGATCAAGGAAACCATCAACTTCATAAGTGATTGCTGGATAACAGAATTTGCGTAGATTTCTAAGTGCTGTTGAAATCAGCACATCTTCACTATCTGTCTCGACTTCCATGTCCTTACGAATCCAGTTGTCATTCGTTTCCTTACCAGTCAAAACGGATGGATATAAACGTTTCGAAATTGGGGCAAACAGTAAGCTGCCCTCAAGGTAGAACTCTACCTCTCCTTTTTCATTTTTCCATTGTTGTTTTTTCTTGGGATCGATAACGACTTCGACGGTGCTGACAGAAACCTCTTTAGTTTCGACTTCTGGCGCTGCTACATTCGGTGTGCTACCCGTTTCAGTTCTACCCTCGACGGTTTTGCCCTCTTTTAGCTCCGGTGGATAACACAGCGTCTCAATAGCGCCTAGATAAGCACTTGCTGGATAGCTGTTTTGAACTACGTATTGACGACCCGCATAGTTTTGTTCTAAAACCGTTACCGTGCTACCATTGTTAGCTACGATAATTGAAACGTGCCCCCAGACCGACGTACCTTGATACGCATTGTACGGCTTGATGTTAGCAATGGCTCCAGCTTTCAGTTGGTTGGTGTTGCTAGGTCTAACAACGCTCCAACCGAATCTGTCCCATGCGTAGTCAGTACCAATCTTACCAGCTGCCATACCAGCGCCAATCAAACCAGAGATGCCAGTTACACCACCGCCAAGACCGGGACCGCCTAATTTCATCGAGTACCACGCCGCCAATGCGTAACATTGACCACTACCAACTCGACGACCTTTCAACCCTTGCATTTCGTTGATAACGGCGATAACCTTATCAGCCTTAACTGTTCTCGTAACTGGTTGATTTGGTTGAGTAATTTGATTATTTGGTTGTCTCCATAAATCGTCAAGCTTGTCTAAGATATTCCCGTTTGTTCGGTTGATACCGTTTCGGATATCTCGCATTAGAGCAATGTAGTGGGCGTATCCAGCGGCAGCATAATCATAAAGAGCTCCACCGATTCGGAAGAGCCCTTTTGTATATTCCTCGATATTCTGCTTGCCTTTGACGCCGTACATTTTACGGCCACCACTTGTCTGTTCTGCTAGCAGATAGGTGTAGTCTTTCATGTAGTCATCAACGCTGGCATAGTGCATATATGTCCCGCCCTCGTTAGCAGGTCTAGCACTACCAGTGGTAACAACAACGCCACTAGGGCGAGTCTGAGCACCCCCAGTGATACCACCCCAGTTATTGTCTCGCTTAGCTACATTAGAAGCACCCCACCAAGACTCAAGATAGAGTTGGGCTAGGACACCGGACGGCAAGAGGTTACGTTGGACACATAGATTTAAAATGGTTTGCACCAAATTAGCACTCAATGGGTGCCCAGCGTATACAAGATTGCCTCCTGTATATTTCTTACCACCACCAGCTACTTGACTAGTAGCTGGATTTGAAACCTTACTTGTTTTCTCCTTTGTTTCCTCTTTGCGCCCAACAGGTTTGACAGCGTTGTAAATTTTGGTTTTATCAATGCTGCGTTTAATACTCTTGATGTTCTTACCGTACTTAATCACGATATCACTACGTTTGCGCCCGACACCTTGATTCTTATCATCGTGAGCCTTATAAACATTTAAAACAAACTCATCAAGCTGACTATCAGCTTGTAATTTCGTTTCAAATTCGATTTCAGCATCGAAGTTTCGAGCTAACGAAATCAAACGAGCAAGGGCAGTTTCTTGTCCCTCCCATTCAAGGGTTTTCTTAGCGTCCTTGATTTGATTTATCCCCAATCTTACCTTAGACAACCCCAACGTGCCCCATTCGTCCAAGTATTCCTTGAATGTCATGGGTTTTGTTGCCTTGTACGCTCCTTGGTACTCAAGTAAGAGCTCAAGACTCAGATTCTCGCAATAGCAACGGATGATATGCTCATCTTCTTCAATTTTCATCACATTAAAGAGATATGACTTCTTTTTGTATCGAAAACTAACAAATGAGCGTTCGTTTAAGTGTTTGTAAGCTTTCTCAACAACTGTATCTGACTTGATTTTTTTCTTAAAGACCGAAAACTCAAATACAGATGTGCCTGACTCAAGGGAACGAGTCCATTTGTCGTTAAAAAAATTCAAGGTGGTTTGCTTCTCGTTGTCTATATAAGCAACTTTTTGCAAATTATTGTTATGAATGGTTAATAACATTAAATCCACCTTTCTTCAAATTCAATGGTTACGCTAGGCTTCTTATTGCCCCACGATGATTGGATAATTTCCAACTCTGATTGTCCCGGTGGCAACACTGGCCACAATGAGCCATCAACAATCTGATCTAAATTAGGTAGATTGTTGAGATAGACTATGTCCGTCTCGCTGTTAATCACTAACGAGCTCCCTTGTGAGTATCTGTTTGGGATGTCCTTCGTCCCGTTGACAAAATCTTTTCGATAAACGAAAGAGTCTAAATACATGTGGGTTGGCGCCGGTCTATCATTACCAAATGCCCCTAGTGCTACGTGTACTTTAGCTGACTTTTTCCCTTTGATTTCTGGAACTTTGAACTTTGGATAACTGCCACGCCAAAAAACTTGTATTTCTTCATCCCGACGCTGTAAGTCAGATTGTCCACTGTCTTTATTGAACGGGTTTTCATGCGCATTGTGAGTAGCCCAAAAAGTGCCCAATTTGTGCATGTTGTAACCGCCTATGCCGTTAGATGTCAAAAGGTTGTATTCCGTAGTCAAGCCGTTCCCACGTTTGATGGTTTCGACACCATACAGAAATTCGCCGTTTTCAGCGGTAATGGAAATTTTGATAAAACCAACTTGATTAGCTGGATTTACCCAAAAAATCTGTCTCCACCACATATACTCATTGATAGAGCCCCGTTCTCCTGTGCTATCTGCTGGAATATCCCACGTAAGAGATGCGGCGTTGTTGATTTCTCGACCACTACCCCGATTTGTCAACGCAAGGTGTGGTCTGCCCCACGCATCGACAATTCCAAGTGTCCCATTTAGATTTTGAAGTGTATCGTTTAAGATACCGACGTTCTTCTTCCCTTCTGCTAGACCCTTGACAATCCAATTATTTGAAACATAATCGAACAGAATTTCTGAATGTTTGTAAGGCTCCACGTCTACTTCTTCGGTATTCCCGACCTCGAATGCGAATTTTTCGTTAACTAATCCATAGTAGCCGTTATCAGCGTTAGCTTTTAGCGTGATTATTGGATAGGCATTCTCTGAGCCTTGGTTGTCGATAGAAAAAATCATTTTCCCTTTATCTTCACGAAAATCAGTAACACGCTTGTAAGTAGTCGAATGCGCTACGCCGTCTGGTACGATGAATTCAATCGTTGCTTGGTCATACCAATCAGAGATACCTCTCAGATTGACCTCACCTTTAACAAGTGCCAAATAATAGCGGTCAGGCTCCGTTGGTAAACAGAGCTTAACCGCCTCTTTGGTATGTAGCACTCTAGCAGCTTCTTCCCTAACTCGGTAAAACTGCCCGTTGTCAGTCGGTGCTGGTTGATTAGGGTCGATAAATGTCATATCAGCCAAATCTCTAGTGGCTAGACTGACTGTAACCTTAATCTTCTTAGCACCAATATTGACGTGTTGAACATTAACGCCAATCGATGGCGCTGAATCTGTTGAGATAGACCGTTCATTTCCTATCTCATGCTCTACTTTGATAAGCTTGAAATAGTTGTTTAGGTCATATCCATTAAATTGAAATAAAGCCATTATTCAAGCCCTCTCATTCGTTTGTAAGTAAATTCTTGCGCTTTTTGGTAGCTACTCATGTCATCGGCTGCCGCATAAGCAAACTCACGGCCGTTGATGTTAAGAGAAATCGGACGTCCTACTAGATCAGTGATAAGGTCAAGCGCTTGCTCTAATCTGTCCATTCTGGCATCGTCTGCCATTGACAAATCAATACTTCCTCGCATCTTGCCACCTTCGAAGCTATCAAAGATATTGTTATCTTCAAAAAGGTCGCGGGCGCTGATAGCATAATGGCTAGCAGTATCAATCATGTCAGCAATTGATGATTTGACGTATTTAACACTCTTATCAATACCAACAGCCATACCTTGACCGATATAGATACCAACATTATCACGGAATAAGCGTGATGGTGAGTGGATTTGGGCCGCTGCTTGCGCTGCTCGTTCTGCTTGTGCTACAAGGGCATTAGCTGCCGCTGTTACTGCTCCTAGAGCTGATAGCATACCTTGAGCCAAACCGTTACCGATTTGCGCCCCTGCCGCTCTCATGCGTCCTACCCCAGCATTAGCTCTGGCAGCCGCCGCATTAACTAAGCTATCCATAGCTGAGCCTACTTGCCCAACCGCTGACTGAATACCGCTTGCGATATTCCGACCAGTCTGAGTCCCAGCTTGGCGACCCATTTGGATCATACGCTGACCACTAGACTGCACAGCTTGTGCCATACGTTGCATAGCTGACTGAACTTGTCCAGCTGCACTATTCATAGCGCTTGCGATAAGCGGTGCGCTAGTTGCGATGCGCATGATAGCTGATGCCGCATTATTAGCGGTGCTCGCTACGGCTGTAAGGATAGCCGGAATAGTAGCAATAGCTGTTGAAAGTGCAGTCATTCCAGTTACAGATTGCATGACTTGAGCGTTAAATTGCATGAATCCAGTAGATGCTAACATCAAGGCTGGTGTCATCATGGTTAGTGCCATGTTGAACATGTTAAGCGGCATTACCGCTGTCATGAATTGTGTTGTCAATTGTGTTAGCGATGTAGCAAACATCATAAACTGAGCATTCAGCATAGTCAGTGCTGTACCAATCGCAGTCATACCAGTGCCAAACATGGTCATACCCGCTGACACTGTTGTCATGCTGCTAGTAATCATGGTTAATTGACTAGCCAAACTTGTCAGACTAGCGGTTAACACGGTCATGCTTGCACTAATAGCAGCCATGCTTGAGCTCAATGTTGTTGAAATAGAGCTAAATTGAGTCAATCCACTTGCCGCTTGCGTTAATGCTGGGGCTAGTGTCGTGATCTCAGTTCTAAAGGTTGTAATAGGCCCAACAATAGCCGTTAACCCAGCAAGTGATTGACTAGCTTGACTAGAGAACGTGCTGAACGCTGTTCCTGCTGATGTCAATAGTGACTGCAAGCTGGTGAATGCTGATTGAATGCTTGTGATCGTACTTGAGAACGAAGTCAATCCAGATACAGCACTAGATGCTGAGCTAGACACCTTACTCATGCCGTTTCCAAGTTGAGTCATACCAGTACCAGCTTTTGCAAGCCCCGCTGAATTATTACCAATCGAGCCCACACCTTTAGCTACTGCTGCAAGAGACGCAGCCATGTCTCCAAGGTTAGTATTGGTGATCTTAACGACACCGTTTGCCAATTGATTGAAACCAGTACCAGCTTTTTGAGCAGCCGTACCGATTGAGTTGAACACATTAGCAAGACTATCCAATACACTACTGATTGCACTACCTGCAGAGGTAATCACGTCTGAAATGCCTTCAAATGCTGACTTGATACCGTCACCGATACCTTGCGCCGCTGTACTGATTGAAGTTCCGACTGATTGCACTACGTCAGCAATGCCTTGTAATGCTGTACCAATCGCAGACCCAACCGAGCTAATGACACCAGAAACACCACTTAGAGCCGTACTAATAGCCGTACCGATACCCATCGCAGCCGTAGCAATTGCCATTCCTGCTGCTGAAACAACTGAGGCAATGCCACTAAATGCAGCACTAATCACACCACCGATTGCCGTGATAATAGGCACAATTTGAGTGATAGCTGTCACAATAGCTGAAATGATTTGGCTAATGATCGGTGCAAGAGTTTGAACGACTGTAACGATTGCAGAAATCACTTGACTAATAACTGGTGCAAGTGTTTGAACGACTGTCACAATCCCTTGAATCAAGGTCATAATGACTGGTGCCGTTGCTTGAATAGCTTGGACAATCACTTGCAAAACCATTGCAATCTGTGGTCCAAATTGACCGATTACCTGGGCTACTTGGACAATGCAATTCGCGATAACCGGAGCAATTGCCACGATAGCGTTAGCGATAATCTGAGTTACTGCCGTGATAGTATTTCCGATAATTTGAACAATCGGAGTGATAGCGGTAGCTACTTGGCTGATCGCTGAGCCTATAGCAGAAACTAGTCCGCTAAATGCACTGATAATAGCTGGCAACGTTCCCAGGATAGATGTCCAAGCGTTACCGAATGCCGTAATGAATGGTGCTGCATTGCCAAGGGCAGTGCCGATAGCTTCAACCAATGGTGAAAGTTTAGCCAATCCCGGCGCAGCTTCACCGACTGCCTTAACGACAATACCAAATGCAGTCCCGAACGCTTCAACGATAGTTCCTGCTGCCTTGCCAATCGATTCAACCACAGTCCCGAACGCTGAACCTATAGCGTTCAGAATTTGTGAAACCCCTTGAGATTGAGTAGCTAAAAGTGTGAACGATGCAACAATAATACCAATACCCGCACCGATACCGACTGCGGCAATGGCTACGGATGCACCGAATGAAAGTAATGTAGCTGGATTGAGACCTTTAAGACCTTGCAAGGCGAATTTGATAGCTGTACCAATCCCCTTAAATGCTGTAGAGATACCTGTTCCGATGCCTCTTGCAGCCGTTGAAATACTAGTTCCTGCTGACTTAATGACATTAGCCATTCCACTAAATAGCTGAGTGATAGTTGATTTAGAACGTCTCGCACTGTTAGCAGCTTGTTCTGTTCCTTCTGCTGCATCCGCTCCGAATTTCTTGAATGGATTTAGACTCTTGATGAAGTCCAACCCTTTCAATGCAACACCTACCGCTGAAATACCAGCTTTTGCAGTCATGAAGCCTGCTACCATGGCTAAAATACCGCTAGTGATTCCGTTTAAGATTCCCGGTGGAATTGCACTGATAAACCTAGATATTGCTGAAATAACTTGAGATATCCAGCTAACTAACGTTCCAAGAGCTGAGCCAAGCCCTGAAATGATTGACTGCATTTCTGAGCTACCGAGCACCTCACCGAATGACGAACCGATAGCTTTAAGGGCGTTCCAAGTATCTTGCACTGCTGCCTTGAACGATTGAAAAGCTCCAGTATCAGCAAACGAGCTGATGAAGCTTCTAACTGATGTCGTGGCAATATTCAAGGCTTGTGAAATACCGTTAGCAATGTCCCCAAATACTGAGCCAATGCCCTGCATGAGCTTACTGCCGTCAATTTTGCTAAATAATTGCTTGATTGAGCTGGCAATATAAGTAAACGTCGCACCCAGATTTTTTAAAGCTCCAGTGTTTGAAAAGCCTTTCCAAAGTGATTGCAACCCACTGCCAATCTTGTCAGCAATGCCGTTGATGTCTATCCTCTCTAGCGCATCCGTAAGCCCTACAACTGCCTTGATACCGATTTGATTGAGTTTTTCAAATTGCGGCATCAACTTGTTAGCAAGAGATTCTTTCATACCGTCAATCGCTTGGTCAACAGTCTTGAATTCTGTGGCCATCTTACTAAACGCCTCGTTGTTACCAACCTTGGTAATAGCGTCAAAGAAGTCCTCGGTCTTAATCTTGCCATCTTGGACAGCTTTAACCATCTCACTTGTGCTCATGCCCATTTCTTTCGCAACCGCCGCAATACCAGCGGGCGTTTGTTCTAGCATGAGTTTGAAATCTTGCCATTGCACTTTAGGCTTAGCAGCCATTTGAGTAGCTTGTTGACTCAAGGTCTTCATGGCTTGTGCTGGGTTTTCAGCCGCTGCCGCAAGGCCACCAAAGCCCTTAACGAGTTCCGTTGTATTCTTCGTTCCTACCGCTGCTAACTGTGAGTAGGTAGAGGCCATATCAGATGCGGAATAGATGGTTTTAGTGGCAAAGTCTTGCAATTCGCTTTTGGCTTTTTGTATTTGATCAGTGGGCATGTTGATTTGACGCATGTTTCCTTCAAAGGTTTTCCATGCTTTAGCGGAGCTGTTGAGCTCGCTAGCCATCCCACGCATACCACTAGTCAATGCTCCGATTCCCTTAGTAATACCAGCACTAACTAAATTAGCACCCAAAACGCTTTTGAAAACCGAGCCTAACTTGGTGCCAGTTTTGCCCAAATTTTCAGCGTTTTGTTGTGCCCTTTTGAGTGCGCTAGACATGCCGTTATCTTGAGCGCTTAATATCGCTCGGACGTTAAACGTTTTATCTGCCATCTAGCAACCCTCTTTCTCGTTTGTAATTAAGATTATTCCTAGCCCGATCTAATAGCTTGTTGTTAGTGATTTTCTCACCTAACACCTCACGGGCTCGTTCTTTAGCATTATAGAAGTCGTCAAATTTCTCGAAGTAATACTTTTTGCCATCTTTCGTCGTGGCATTCACCAAACGATTAAGATAAGCAAGTTGATAGATTTCTCTTTCTTTACTCAGAGAACGTTTCTTATGCGCTTTCTGATAGAGTCTCATCTCTTTAAGCGTCATTCTTCGAGCTTCAAGCAACGACACACCAAAATCAGCCATAGCATTAGTAATTAATTCCTCATACGTTTCAGCTGAATCTTGGTTATCACTTGCGGTTTTAGCTACTCTGTTGCTTCTTCCACTCGTTTCACGGTTGCTTTCGTCAAAGGCTGCGTACGCAATGCTGATAAAAAATCTTCGAAAAGTGTGTCAAGTTGGTCTTTCTCAGCTACTTCAATAACATAGGCTTCAATCCCTTTAACAGACGGTTTTTGACGCTCTGTGATAGTTGCTGCTTGAATGAGGTCAAGCAAGATTACTGGATTTTTTTGCTGCAAGTCTACGACTGCGTGCTGTACCCCGAAACCGAACGAAACACCACCGTCAGAGACAGAATAGCGTTTGTCAAGCTCTCGGATGAAGTCGAAGCCGTAATCCAAAGGGTAGTCTTTATTTTCGATAGTGATTGTGTTCATTGTTTGTTTACTCCTATTTTTTCCTAAAATAAAAAGCCAAACTGAAACAGCTTGGCTCAAAATAATTACATACTATTAGAGGGAATTGATCGCAGTTGTGTCTTGGAATGTGTATTGAATTTCCTTGACTTGCTCAGCCGTCAATGTAGCTTCACCAGCTTGTGGTTTACCTTCTACTGACATTTCTGATTCAATTTCTACAAGTTCCTCAACGTTAGCGGGCACTTTCCAGTTAGACAAACGTCCAATAGCGTAGAGTGCGCCATATTTCCCATTGTCCTTCTTGTCGGACAAGTCGATTTCCCAAACTTCGACTTTGTAACCGTCCACTACTGATTTCTTGAGCATTTCATTTAGCTCGTCCTTGGTACCGATAGCAGTGATTGAAAGTTTAGTTTCAAGACCGCCGTCTGCAACCACTGCACCATCTTTGGTTTTTGTAGTATCAGCATCTCGTGAGTATTCCCACTCATGCTCAGTTTGCAAGGCAAGTTTAGCCGCTGCAGTCTTGTCTCCGAATTTACGGAACATCAAGATTTTTTCTTTCCCTAATTGGGCTTCTTTGACTTTAGTTTCAGCCATTTCTTCCTCCTAATTAAACAAATTTAAAATACGTATACACGATGAAGTGATATAAAACTTCATCCGTGCTATTGTCTCGATTGCTATCAATTGACGACTGGTTAACCTCTGCTGAAAACTGCATGCCGTCAATATTTTTGATAGCAAAAAAGCTAGACATTAACTGTCCAGCCATATCTGATAATAATTTTCGGTCATCCACACGCCCCCAAACATGCACCGTAGACGATAAACGCCCAATTAAATGCGATTTGGTAGCTTGTGGCAAGACCTTTGTTTCACCCATGACTACGAATGGATAGGCCACGTCATCGGGTGGCAAGTAAGTATAGGTGTCGTATCCCAACTCACTACTAATCCGAAACATCTTGTCATGAAGTAACTGATCTGGTTGTTTCATGATTCATCCCATTTTGCCATTTCTTCGACCATTTCTGGCACTACTTCTTCGAGCGCTGGCTTCATAAATGGCTGTGCCTCCATCTTTCGTGTGCCTACTTCGACATAGCCCGAATAGTTAGTCAAGGCTTGGATAATAGCTTGATTGCCTCCAGCTTGCAAGGTAATACTTCTACGAGTAGCACCCGTTGTATACTTGCCTTTAAATTGCGCATTATTAATAGCAGCCTCTTTGACTTTAGCACCATATTTGCGCAAAACCTTTAAGCGTTTTTCGGGCGAGGCGTTCCTCAAAAGGCTTTGAGCCATTTCGTCCAACCCTTCAAATTCTAGTGTCGCCATTATTTGCCTACCTTATTGGCGTAGATGACGTTACGACCAGCTAAATAGTCCCTTACAGTAACGGGTTTGTATTTGCCACCATTGTATTCAATCGTGTCAATCCCAACTGTTATAGGGCTTCTAAATCTAATGACGATGCTATTAGTATTTAATAGGTCTCCTAGTTTAGCTTGTAAGTCAAGGCTGGCACCAGTGACATTGCACGCTATCGTTCTAGCCCACTCCTTGCCACCTACCATGCGACCTGAGTCGGGGTCGTAGCGTTTGTTCGTCTTATCGTTATATTTTAGCACTACGGTATCAGCGTATCTCATAGAAATAGCACCTCGCCCTCTTTAGCTTGCCCAGAATTGCCGTATAGACGCTGTAACATATCATCATAAGGCTTAAACTCGTTCTCGTTGTCGTAATACGACATAGAATGGCCATCTACTGACTCAGATTTAGCACCCTCAGCACCCCGACGATTGAAACGCTTGATTACGCAATCTTCGAAAATGAATGCCAATTTGTTGTCGATTTCTTCGACACCGTACTCAGATTTGAAGTGATTAACGACACGCTCCAACAGAATTTCAAGTAAATCATCGTCGTTAGTGTTGAGATCAACAGATACATTTTCAATGATTTGGTCTTTATCCAACGTCTTCATGCCATACCTCGCTATTCAGCAGTCTTTTTAGCTCTAGTTTTCTTCTTCGGTTTGTCGTCTTGGACGTACCCTAACTCAATGAGTTCCTCAGTACGTTCACCGTCGTACAAATCACCGACATAGTAAACTGTGCCGTCCGTCTTATCCATAAACGCTTTTAATACGATATTCACAATGAGTACCTATTAGAGTGCTGGAATTACAGTAAGCATGTAAACATCATCCAAACGTTCGAACGATGGCAATGCTACCATAGAGACTTTAGTTTGTACGTTAACTGGATCAGTAGTTTTAGTTGTTGTTACTGCGATACCGTTATTAACGATTTCAACGTCCGCATTGACAGTGTTATCAGCAAACAAGTCTGATTCTTCTGGAGTAGTACCAAATACAGTGTTACCAAGAGCACCGTTAGGGATAAGTGTCAAATGGCCGTCTGGGAAGAATTTAGAAACCTCCCCCTTGTCATTACGGTATGTGCCGTTTTCAAGAACGATAGACACACCGAAATTATCAGCGATGTAGTTTTCAAGTTCAGATTTAGTAACTGCTGCTCCATCACCCGCAAGAGGTTTGATGACCTTAACTGTTGATGCAGCTTTACGGATAAGACCAAAAGTTTTAGCATTCATTACCGCACGCTCTGGGTTAAGTCCAAGTTCTCGAGCTGTTTCAATAGCTTCTTCAAGGTCAGCAAGAGGTTTAGCGTCCGCATCAGCCCAGCTCTTAGTCACTTGTTTCTTATGCTCAGCCTTAACACCGTAGTCAATATCTTTGTTAACGCCGCCGCTAGTAAATGCAATCTTACCAGTAGCAAGCACTTGCATGCGCATAGCTTCAAGACGAGCACGCGCACCGTTGATAAGTGTTACATCGTCATTAAAAATGCCGGCTACGATTGTGTTAACCAACGCTTCGTTGCCAGAGTCTTTCACAAGATTAAGTTGTTGACGGTCGTTTTCCTTAACAAGCATAGCCTCTTTGAAGAATGGCATTTGTTCGTCGTGCATTTCAGCGCTAACACGGTCACGGATTGTAACGTTAGTATCGAATGCAGCAGCTTTCAATACAACAGCTTGACCAGACGCTCCTTTGACGTAAGACAATTTAGTTCCAAGTTGTTTGCGAGCTGGGAAAATAGACTCACCCAAAGTAGAGTTAACATTTTCTTGCAACGCATTGAAGTAACCAGCGATGTTAGATGCGGTTACCTTATCATAAATAAGTCCCATGTTTTAATAGTCCCCCTTTTATTTCTCAGAGATAAATTTGATAAGTGGCAACGCCTTCTTAACAGCGTCGTCAACTTCTCCGCCGTTAACTTTGTTTTTGTAAACTTCACCGGCATAGAGCACTGATACGGCATTTTCGATTGTCAAATCTACGTCGTAGAGGACAATACCTTCTGGCGCTGTTTTGTTTTCCACAACGGATTTAGTGCGATCATCAAAGATTGAGCCATCTTTACCAGCTACCAATGTACCGGCTTTGATGTACTTCTTGCCGTCCACCAATACACCATCATAGGTTTTGTCTACGGTTGCCGCTACTGCTTTGTAAGGCAATGAGCGAACAATGTTAGAAGTGTCAAAGATTTTAGTTGTTGACATTTAAAGTTTTCCTTTCTGTTTTAGATAAAACGAGCAGCCGTAACGCTCGTAGACTTAGCAAGTTGAGCCCCAAAATTGTCCGTTTGAGTATCACCAATGCTTGCAGCTTTAGGCGAGTTTTGGCGGATAGTAGCTTTGACTTGATTAGCAACGGCATCGTTGAAGACTTTTTCAAACGTACCGACCAATTTAAGAGCCTCAGCGGCATTTTCAGCATGGCAAAACATATCAGCTAATTCTACTGGCAATCCCTTAGAAACAAGGTCTTCTTTAACTGCCATGTTCAACTTTTCAAATTCAAATTGTGCTACTTGTTTTTCAAATTCTGCTTTCTGGTCTTCAAATTCCTTGCTCGCACGCTCAGCAGCAGATAGTTTTGAATAGTCTTGTTCTTTTTGTAGTGCTTTGGCGATAGCTTCATTTACTCGTGCTTCTTCGCCCTTTTTATGATTCTTCAAGGCTGTTTGGACTGCCTTGTTAACAATGCTATCCAGTTCTGACTGTGATTGCGGTGCTTGGAAGTCGCTCGGTTGACTGTTGTCAACGTCATGGCTTACTTCCGCAGTTTCGACCGTTTCGACTGTTGTATTATCTGTTTCCATTTTGTTCTCCTATCTAGTCTCGTAAGTAACACTCTTTCTAAGCCACGATATAGGCCAGCTACGCCTTATCTAGTCCTATCTAGTGTGTTTACCCTTGAGCCACGGTAGTAATGTTTATTTAGGGCTTAAAATAGCCCTATGCACCATTAGAGGCTCGCCCTCTACGGTTTCTTAAAACATGGTGCACTATTCCACCTCAGCTACTGCACAACGGCAATACGGATGAATAGGCGGCGCATTCGTTCCGATTTCCATATCAGCGATTCTGACAGGATTCTTTTCTGTCTCCTCACCAATACCCTTGCAAATCGAACACGCTCGACTTTCTGGCATGAGTTTGAAATACTCAAAGCCATTTTCCTTCATGATGTCTTGCTGAGCTAACGTCTGGACTCTAGCATGTTCTGTGATACCCAAACGCTCTGCATTGGTACGTGATACATCCATGTGCTTTCTGATACGCCTTGCAATCGTCAAACCGTTATCACCACGAATCAGAGCCCTCGTTACTTCTGTCCTAACCAGTTGCCTTAACTGTGCATTTCTGCCCCAGATACGATCTGACCACTTAGCCCCCTCGAAGTTAGCGTTAACTGCCGTTTCCATTGCATGAGCTAAGATATTGCCTTTTAACACACTCTGATCTAACAAACTGCCTCTCGCCATCTCAGCTTTATAAGCAGTGTTTAGGTACTCACGCATAAGCTTTTCTTCACCCTCTGCAAGAGACATCAATTCAAGCTCTAACTGTTGGATAAGCAGCTCACGCCTACCAACTGACATCGAGAAGTTGTAATTCCTTAACTCCTCGTTAGCCGTAGCACTGAAATCTTTCTCAGCAACGTAGCGTCTAGCTTTGCTTTCAAAGCCTTTAATATCGAATTCGTTAGCTCGTTTCTTAGCATCTTCAACAGCTAGCCCGTTCTTTTCAGCGAAGTTCTGGATATAAGCGTCAAGTTCTTTGCGTAGCTGACCTAATTCCATTCTGTAGAGGTCTTCGAGCTCTTTCTTAAACTCTCTCTCCGTTTTTTTGTCAGCTCGCTCTCTCTCACGTTGGGCACGCTCTGACCAATACGTCATACTTCAACCCTCGTAGAATCGTTTGTGTATTTGCCTACGTGATTATTAAAATCGCTAGAATATCCCTTAATATCGATTTCAGACACCTCTCTGTTCATTCTGTCGAGTTCCTCGACTGGACTTTCGACCAATCCAGACAAACTTAGAGCTGTTTCTTGCGACACTTGACCACCCAAACCAGCCAATACCTCGACTTGTTCAGCAAGCGAACGAGGTAAGTTAGGCGTAAAGATAATGTTCAAGAGACTTTCGTCAAAATCTTTAAATTCGTTAACTAATGAGCCAATACGAGCAGCAAGACGATAGCGACGTTTCAGCCCTTTCGTGAATTGTGATTGTGTATCAATTCTGTCTTGATCTAACCCAAATAATTTGTATTTCAACGCTTCACCAGACGTATTTCCGCTGAAATTAGTGTCTGACATATCTGGAGTGTTAGTAAATACATGGATATCCTTGTTTAAGCGTGTCTTATATGCTTCAACACCAGTGACATCGTAAGACTTCGTGAGGTATTCAGCTTTGACTGTGCCCTCTTTGCCGTCTGCCGATTTAGGTGGTTTAAGCTGCATTAAACGAGTACGCTTCATATCGCTAGCTTTCATGCCTTGTGGCAAGGCAAGGTCACCATAGATAGCAAGGATAGCGTCCGCCATGTCGCTCATGTGGTTTGCCGTGTCCGATTCTGCACTGTCGTATAGATCAATAAGATAGAGCTCGGTTTCATAATCACCAATACCGTCAACATTATTTAGAAACTCTGTAATCGGTACGGTACCGAATGCGTGAGCTGTCACCGAGATTTCACTGAAACTATCTGACACGTCAAGCGTATAGATGTATTCGGGCGTGTAGACTTCCACGACCTCTTGTGCGTTTTCCAGGAAACCACGCTTATAATATCTAATGGCTGCGATAGAGTTATCTTCTAGCGAATTATCATAGATTACGAATGTGTCCAGTGGACTAAGACGCTTGATGCGTGTTTCATCGTATTCGCTGCGATAGATAAGCTCAAAAGCTCTACCAGTTTGCGATAAGTCTCTGATAAGTGTTCTATTGTGTGTGTCGATGTCATTGACACGTCCAATACGCTTAATTGCTTCGTCATTTTGCGAATGGTCGTTATTGTCGTCGTATTCGACACGAATAGGATTCCCAGCCAAATAACCCGTTTTAAACTTGCTAATCATACGACCATAATTGTGTACAGCTCGTTTATCAGCCATTTCCTTATCCTTACGTCTTCCAGACTTAAGGACGTCGTGGTTTTCACCTCTCGCATAGTCCATAAGTTCTTGAATGCGTGGGGCTTGTCTCAATTTGTGGTGATTGATGAAGTGTTTTAACAATTCCCAATTACCAGCCATGAGTTCCTCTAAGCTATCAGCTCGATAGCGAATGCGGGACCCTCGATGGAAACGCAAGTTTAAAACTCGGTCTTGACCGGTGCTATCTGTAAATAGTGTTCGTTCCATCATTCCTCCTAACCAAACATATTAAGCAAGTCATCATAGCTTGCTCTTTCCGTACTACCGATGACAAAATCAGAATATATAGCGTATCTCACGCTATCCAGCACGTCGTCAAACTCTTTTAATGGCTCGTCTTTCGTGCTGTTCTCTTTCCATCGATATTGGTATATTTCATCAAAAAAACGAGGTATAAAACCACGTTTAACATATAATTTTTGTTCTTTAAATAATTTAGCGATAAGCTCGATACCAGCTATAACTGACTTATTAGCGTTACTGATATCAAACCCTTCGTTCTCAAATCTTGCTACGTGCTCTGGGCGGGCGCTATCAGCATAGAATGGTATGTTACCGTAGATGTCAGTTAGTTTCCTAGCTTGCTCTACCCACCAATCTATCTCTTTGAATTGCGCTGCTACGCCATCGATAAGATAGTAGTTACCATCCACACCTTCACCGACTACAACGATAGATCCGTAGTGAGTATATCCCCAGTCAATGCCAGCAAAGTAGCGCCTCATGTCTGGCAATTCATCAACTACGTGTATCTTACTGTCGTAATCAGCGTAGATGGCGCCCTCTGCTACCGTCCAAAGTCCTAAGATATCTCTATCATAGAACTTACCCTTCGGTGTGGCCGCTTTGATTGAATCGATATAGCGTTTTGATAAAAAGGTGTTATCATCGAGCTTGAAACTGAAATCTATAATCTTGCCATCGTTCTTGCCAATGTAGTCTCGATTCAGCCAATGATTCGGATTGTCTGGGTTGCTATCCCATACCACTCGAGCACCTTCACCGGAACAGCGTGAGACAATCTCTTTGAAAACAATCTCGTTTGCTAGCGATGCCTCGTTAACATAAGCTCCGAAAGCTGTAAAACCACGGGCACGCTTAAGCCCAGATATAGAGCCAGTGTAGACTTGGACAACCTTAACGCCACAAAAAACAAAAGAGCCATGCTTATCATACCTTGGCTCAAAGCCGTATTTATTATAAAGCTCTTGTAGCACGTTGTTCTGAATCGAAGTTGACGATGTCCCCGCTAAGATGTAGATAGGCTCATCCACACCTAAACGGTCAGCAATCTTTCTGACACGGCTTAATTCAGTTACAAATGTGTCATTGTTAACGACTGTCTTACCCGCTCGTTTAGCGCCGTGAAGACCACAGATAAACCAATCATGATTCCAAATGTAATTAAGAACGTCTAGCTGCCGTTTGGTATATAGCTTACTCAAGTCCATCGCTTACGGCTCCTTTGATAATATCGAGGAAACCAGCGATTTTTTCATCTTGCCCTTCATCACCACCGATTTGAGATTTGAGTTTTTCAATCTCAAGTTGCAATTTCTCAGCTTGTTTAGCAGTTGGATAGCGTTTCAAGATTTCAGTAATAGCTTTGATAACCGTGTTGTTATCGGCTTTTTTAGTCACTCGTTCGACTTCACCAGTGACTGGATTCATCATGAGAACTTCCTCATCACGCTTACCCCTTGCAATGTCGGATAGAATGGACAAGGCTTCTTTAGCATCCATGATGTTCTCGCTGTGCATTTTCTCAACTTCGGCATCGATATAGCTCTTAATTTCAAGTTTTTTCAAGTTTTGCCCAGCGATACGCCCTGCCGTCTTTTCGCTATATCCAGCGTTGATAGCTGCCTGTGTGGCGTTACCTAGCTTAATATACTCGCTAGCAAATAATTTCTGTCGTTGATTTAGCCCAATATGTCCACCTCCTTCACCGCTAGATTTTTGTGCATAAAAAAACAACCCACAAGGTGAGCTGTCTCTGATTTTCTTCGATAATATAATAATACCACTTTAAACAGTTGTAAGATACCGTGCTTCATCCGTCAAAATACCGTTTTTTCAACATTCTACAACTAATTTGCCATCTCTATACAATTCTGCAAATGCTAGGATAGCATTATTAAGCAGCTCTTGAAAGGCCGTCCTCTCGAATCCGATTGCTTGGGCAATTTGCCAGTTTGGTTTCGGTGGGTATGCCAGATATTTTTCTATCAGTATTCTGCGATAGTCTGGACGATATAGCCCGCTAACTGCTTGCTCTATGGCTTCTAGCTCGTTCATAGCATCAACACGTCTGACTGCGATATTTTCCACCGGTCTGCTCACTCCACTGCCACCTCTAGGCATGAAAGTAAACTCTTGTGTTATCTTCTGTTCAGCGCTATCGTGTGCTATTTCTCGCCATCTTGGATATTCTCGAAGTTTTCGCTTGCAACCTCTGATAGTTGCTTTCTCATCAATTTCCGGCAATAGCATTGTTCTATCCTCTTTGGTATAATAGTTGTATCGTGTTTTAAAGAGTGCCGGCCATTGTGTCGGTCTTTTTTATTTTCTTCGGCTCAAGTATTAAGAGATATGAAAAGATTGAGTTTGTGAGCCTTGGTGCTACCCCCTTTCTAGCCATAGACACCAGCAAGGTCTTTGGCTTTTTTAATAGTGCAATGATATCAGTAAGAAAGAGGGTGTTTCACATCCTTTTTTCTTAAATTTGCTGGGTTTGTTTGGACAAGGTCTGTCAGCTTGTCCGGTGTTGAAAAAGTGTTCAAGCCACTAAAAATCTATATTTATTTTTTAGCTTCATTTTTTATTTTTAGTGTTGACAGACAACGACTGGCAAGAGGAATCGAACCTCTTGAAAACCACTCCAGCCTAGATATAGTGAAATCATTATCGGGGATATTCCCCTTTCGTTTTTGAAATAATACAAGAATTAAGTCGGATGAATTATGGAGATTTCTGACCTATATCTTTTGCAGGCATAAAGCCTTGAATAATCACGCCACCAGTAATGCGTTTTAGATTTTGTGAATAATAAATAAAGGAATACCTACTTTCTATGTTTTAGATTTACTGGTTTTTGGTGCATCCACGACCAGTCACGCTTCTGCTGATTTGAATGAAAAGAAATCAAAAGGCTCCTCTTTTCTAATATATATATTAACTGGTAATAGCTAGCAAGGGAGTCGAACCCTCTCAAACCGTTCTAGCTACACGCCTAACGCATAGGCTTTATATAAGGCTTTTCTTACAGTTATTTTATTACGTCCAACTTTGCCCCTAGTCCGATATTTGAGAATGATGCGATCAATCTCGCCATCTAGCCTTTCGGACCATTCATAGTTATTGAAAACAAAATCAAGAATCTCACTGAATAGCTCTCTTGACAACATCCCTTCCATTTGAATAGCTTTCAAAGGGGTTAGGGCAGCTTTCTCCGCATAGCACACATTGAGTGCGTTTTGGGTTTTGTTAGCTTTTTTCTTGTCGCACTCTTTAACCTCTCTAATATAACTATTTAGGTTGTAAGGGTGTTCTTTGCGTAATCCTTCCACTTCTTCTTGAAACCGTTTAAACAGTCCCTCTGGCAGTCCTGCGTTGGTTTTCTCCAACACTGGGCGCGTGGTTTTACCTCTTGTGTAATTGGTAGACAGATAATCTTGCAGGTCGTCGAACAATTCATCGGAAATAATTCCTTCTAGTCTATCGACTGTCGCTGGCGATATCCTCGCACGTTCCACGACTGCACTGTTAAACGCCTGATAAATGATGCGAGCTTGTACTTCGCTGCACTGTCTGACATCTTGAAAATACTGTTTATAGGAGCCTTTTTTGTGCGCCTCTCTCAGCGCTGCATGCTCACTGACTAGCCGTTGATATAGTTCCTCGGTCAATCCGGAATATTTGTATTTCACGCTCATGAGCATACCTCTGCCAGCTCTGGATTTTCGTATATATTCCCTGCAATTTCGCAGTCTGTATGTCGTAGCCACAATTCACATCCGTGTTGCTTAGATTCAAGACGATATGCTCCGCCTAGATGTCTTACAACTTCGTAATAAGTTGGCTCAGAATAGACATTCTTAGCCATTTTGACTACATCCCCTTCAAAGATCTCTTCGCCATTCTTGTCGGTTAGTCCTGTTGATTGCATTAGAGATAGATCATTATTGACTATCCATTCGTTACCCTCTGAATCTTCATCAAATATCCAAATGTCTGAATCGCCAACCATCACTTCTAACGGACTATACATTCGACTCAACGAACTACCGTCCCACGCTCTAAATTTTGGAATCATTGCCCCCGTCCTTTCAAGCAGCTGGGAATATCATCCCCAATGTTAACACTATCGTACTGCTCTTTGCTCACTAGAAACTTACCATACGCCCCACAATCAAGCGTATAGAGTTTTCCTACCATAGATTTTCCAGTTACCTTGCCATGTAATTCAACGGCATTGTCAGCCTTGTGGATAACTACTGTCTCGATAGGTCTGTTAACCACTCGTAGAACAGTAGTCACGTTAATTGCTAGCGATACTAGTAGTAGAATCGTCGGTATCATTAACTGGTTGTCTCGTTTTTGTTTTGATAAAGTTATCATCAATCATTACTCCTTGTCTGTCTTTGATGTCGTTATAGGCTATTGTTAGGCACTCCTCCACGTCGTAACCAAGTTGCAAGCATAAAACTACTAGCGTTACGATTGAAAGGCGTCCCACTGTTGCTAGTTTCTGTACTGCTTCATCCTTATTCATCATCGTTAGTTCTCCTTGTAAATAATCAGTGCTGATGTATGGTAATATGTAGCACTAACACCACTGTCGGCCACGCTGGAGACATTTGACTGATATTTGATATCAATGATTTCAATTTGTGGATTCTCTTCGATAAAACTATTAATCAAATCGTCGATATTTTGGTAATTGGTAAATCCATATTCAACCTCTAACCACTTCGTTCTAATCATCATTTTCCTCTCCCAGCAAAATCTTTTCTAACTGCTCAATCGTTTCGGTTCTTACATAAATCCGATTTGTCCCGTCTGCGAACGGTGTTTTTACAAAAATTATGTTAGGGCCAATAGAGATGTGCCCGATATCATCGACATTTAAAATCGTGTCCATATCGATTCCTTGCGCGATGTTTGTAACTCTAATAAATTTAGCCATTCTCTACTTCCACCATTTCCACCTTATATTTTCGTGCATTGCGATATTTAACACCCCTTAGACGGTGTAATTCGTTAATCGCATCATTCTTATTACTGAAGACATGCTCACTGTCTTCCATGCCGTCGTAATATACGATAACCTTGTATTTCATGTCACACCTCGCTTCTATCTGCGTAGATTACTGTTGCAGTAGCTACCATGAAGCCATACTCCTTATTTTGGTCATAAGTAACTCTAACATCTAGTAATTCAACACCGTTTTCTTCAACCCACTTGTTTATTGTTTCATCCAAACCATTATCTGTGTCACTGTCGCTAAATATCTTTACTTTCCGTTTCATATTTCTAACCCCCATAGTTATCGGTTCCGACCCTTCTCTGAAAACCTTAGCCGGATTTTGCGCTATAAACCGCCTTAGCCATTGCATAACTCGACCATCTTCCTTAACAAATCTTCATCCGGCAACTGCTCTAGTGTCAGAATGCGATTGAGCTTTTTAACGTCGATACCTAGCTTGATGCTGATAAGCTCCATATCCTTGCGGTTGTTCCAAAACCATCTTGAAAACTCTTGCGTTTGACCTAACACGCTAGTGTGCCCGTAGTTCCCCGGTGCATAGACACCAACCAGCTTGTCTTTGTATCTGCTGTTCATCCCAACTCCTTGATTTCCAATTCAATGCGTGGGTTAGGACTGTACTTCTTGCGAGCTATTAAACCACAAACGATGCTATCATCCGTCCACACGATACCCTTCTTGTCAACTTTGTTGTAACCAGCGGTTGAGATGCTATCGAATAGTGCTTTGACAAGATTGTCAATATCGGGTTTTTTCGCATGCCAAAGCCTTTCATCTATGAACCGCTTGAATGCGTCCCACGTTTTAGCTCTGGCTTTTGGCGTGGGTTTCTTCGACACATTAAGCGGGGCCTTCATGTAGAAGGTGACATCGACTGAAATCGGCCCGTCAAAGAATTGCCCATTATACTCTTGTTCAATAAGTTGCGAGCACTGACGACGCCATGCCTTCATTTTTGGGTCTTCATAAGTTCCAAACTTGCTAAATCGTGGCCTTGTTTGAGGTTTCGGTTCAATATTTAAAATCATTCTCATAGCGACACCTTAGAAGGGTAGGTCCGAATCACTGATATCCATAGGGTTTGCGTTCCCGTATGGGCCATTATCTCTCGCAAAGTTTGGCCCTTGCTGTTGCGGTGCTTGCTGACCATAAGGCCCAGCATAGCCGTTGTCAATGCCAAACGCTCCCGACGTGTTGCCTTGGTTAGCATTACTGCCTTCACGCGCCGCACGACTTTCTAACATTTGGAAGTTCTCAGCGACAACTTCAGTTACGTAAACACGTTGACCTTGCTGATTCTCATAGCTACGAGTCTGAATGCGTCCAGTAATTCCAATCAAAGCGCCTTTTTTAACCCAGTTAGCTAAATTCTCGGCTTGCTGACGCCAGATCACACAGTTAATAAAGTCTGTTTCACGTTCACCGTTAGCGTCCTTGAAGTTGCGGTTAACAGCTAGACTAAATGTGGCCACTGCGACATTGCTAGGCGTGTAGCGTAGCTCTGGGTCTTTGGTTGTTCTTCCAACCAGCACGACATTATTGATCATTGATTTTCTCCTAAAATTTCATAATTAACAAAGTTGTCATCAAGCAATTTAGCGAATTGATGCCATTGGTTTTCACCACCGTGGAACGTAAGAGCAAGGTTGACCTTGTACGGTTCAGCGGGTTTGCTAGGCACTTCCTCGACTGGTTTGACATCTTCGATTACCTCACCAGTTTCAGCGTTGACCGCCTTGATTTCCTCGTTCGCTGACTGTTGGGCCATTGCTTCAATTTCTGCCAAGCGTGCCGCTTCTGCTTTCGCTTTGGCTTCTGCTTGCTGCTTACGCTCAATAGCTGCATCACGGTCCTTTTTCATTTGTTTGAGGATTTCAACTAGAGGCGTGTCATTCTGCAGCGCTCTAGTGTATGGCTCAGACGGCAACTCATAATCGAGGGCTTGTTCCTCAATCATGGCAATGTTAGCCTTGTATTCCTCAAGTCGGTCATACTCAGCCAAAACAAGAGCGTCGATTTCTTCGATAGTTTCCTTCTTGAGCTCCATCTTCTTGTCTTTGAAATACTTCTTCAAAGAATAGCCGTCGTACTTATCTTTGAATGTGTCCTTATCCAATCCGGCAAGTTTACACTTTTCTTCAAACACTGATCTAACGTGGTCAACTCGTAGCATAGCTTGGTGATTGTCTATTTCATCACGTTTGGCACGCAACTTGTCAACAAGGTCCTGTAATGGCTTGCGTGATTTCTTCAAATTGCCCTCAAACTCTGTGAGTGGGTTCTTGTAGATTTTTGAAATCTCTTTGCGTTTTGCATCTAACTTGTCATCCAGCCCTTTATAGCGAGTGATTTCTTTCTTGATGTCGTTGTATTCCAAGCTGTCCAGTTGCTCGTCTGATAGCTCGCTAACCGCTGCTTGAATAGCTTTGTCAAACGCCTCAAAATCAAAGTTAATTTGTCCCGGCGTATATACCGGCTCGATTGTTTCAAGAAAATTGTTTGTTGCGTTGTTCGTTACGTCCTTCATGTTTTTATCCCTTTCGGTTGTTGATTTGTGTTTGAATGTCGTTAGATACCACGTTAAAACCTGCTACTAGCAACTCATGGAAGTCATTGAGCTTGTACTTCTTCAAGTAGTAATTCGCTACTGTTTCGGTTGCTTGGCCTGTGATTAGAGCTAACTCATTGACTTGTTGCATGATTGTGTCATGTTGCTCATTGCTGATAAAATTTGGTTGTGGGTTATTTTGTGGGTGCGCTTGTTGCGGTTGCTGATTTTGATGCGGTTGGGTGTTGTGAGGTTGGCTTGGTCTCAAACTTTCCTCTGCCACTTCAAAATGGTCCACATCTTCCTCGCCGATTGCAAACAGCGCTTGCACGGCGTACTTACCAGCGTATGATTGTACGGCTCCTACCCACTGTGGTTCATTCATTTGCTTTAAGTCTCCGTTACGAGTTTTCAAAATCGGTACGGGAGATAATTCTGCAAAAGCTACTGACTGCTCTTTCTCTTCTCGGTTAGACGCCGTTGCAATGGCTTTGACAAAAGTCTTGCCAGAAAATTCGACTAGATCATAGTTGACGACAATGCTCCAGTTTGATTTCAAACTTTTAAAAGCGTCGTAAATGTCCTCTATGTGCCTTGAAGCGTACTTAGCAGTACCTTCTTTCTTTTTTCCGAGTTGCATCCGTTGCTGCAACTCTGTGAATGTCATTTCTTCCATGTCATATCCTTTTTAAATGCCCCTAATTCTCAAATTTTGGGGGTTGTTTGCCGTTTTACCGTTTGTCTAGTGTAATTGTGCCACTAGATTATTCAGGACGGTTACAAGCGATTTTAGAGCCGTTTCCTGCCCTTCGACTTTTTTAGGTGCCAAAGCTCCCGTTTGAGTTTGTTGTTTTCTTGAGCTAGCGACAAGATTCTGTCTTGCTGACTGTTGATGATCTCGCCTAGCTCACGACCTAAATTTATGTACTTGTTCCGCCAACGATTTTCGACGTTGTAAACTTCTTGCTCCATGTCATTTAATGCCTACCCTCCCACCGCTACTTGATTATTTAATTACTTCGCAAACAATCCCATAAGTGTTTTAATGCGGTCTTCAATGGATTCTTCACACTCTGTGCGTTCAAAGTCCGAACCGTCAAGTTTAGTTACGTTGTATTCAGCTTCTACGATAAGCACTTCGCAGCCAAACGCCTCGGCAAGCTTGTCGAGCTCGTTTTTTTGTTCTTCGTATGGTTCAAGCGGCAAGAATAGCACCTTTTCCAAACGGTCAGTAAACACTGCTGTAAACACTAGGCTTCCTTTGTCCTTGTAACTTTCAAGGAAGCCATCTTTTTCAGCGCTATAAAATACGACTTGTTTTTCTGTTTGTTTCATGATTATTCCCATCCTTCTAATGTTTTAACTAAATTCACATAAGCTTCGTAATGCTTGCCACTATCTTCGCTATCTTGATACGCTTTTTTAACAAGTTCTTCACCCGTGCCATAGAAACATCCAACAGACCACATCTTGTTAGACCGTGTGTATGTGAAATATCGGCCGCTAGACCAGCTATTCTTAAAAACAATGTAGTCATTTAATTTTGAGATCTCAGCGTTACCAGAGACCCATGCGTTACCATAGACCCTAGCGTCACCATAGACCTCAGCGTCACCAGAGACCCTAGCGTTACCATAGACCCA
>UMII01002516.1_pt1 | contig 30875 bp, 36 predicted proteins | sample 1965731 | NCBI WGS metagenome assembly UMII01 (sample SAMEA4836118, study PRJEB28245) | human gut metagenome | biome: gut microbiome; material: fecal sample | place: Denmark | collected 2008
GGGGGGGGCAACACACAATAACATCAATAGGAATTGGTGATGCGTGCATCAATCAAGACTTAGCGATTAATACATTACATCAGCCTAACGCACTATGGGAGCAATTAGACAAACTAGATAAACCTGATGTGATATTAGCTAGTCCGCCGTGTGAAAGTTGGAGTGTAGCAAGTGCGATGAAAGGTGGTAATGCGTGCTGGAAACAAGAAAAGGATATGACTATAAACCTATTCGGTGAGTACGAACAAGGAAGTAAATTCACAATCAGAAATCACATTGATTATGAAAACTACCAATTCAAGTATGACAAGTCATTCCTAACACGCATCAATGGTGAGATGTGTATCTATAACACGTTAAAAATCATTGAGCGTTACCAACCTAAAGTATTTGTGATTGAAAACCCAGCATATGGGCGGATATGGGAATACATAGCCAATGTGATAGGGTTTAATATTCCTTATGAAAACCTAACATATTACAACAACTATGATTATCCAATCAAGAAACCCACCAAGTTTGGTAGTAATATCAATTTGAAATTATTGAAAGATGATATAAAGAACACTATTAAATTCAATAAGCTAAATATAACTGGTGTTAATAGGTATAACGTAAGGTCAAGTATCCCGTTGGAGTTAGTGAAAGATATTTTGAAGCGATGCGATCAATATATTAAATGGCAGTAAGAGGTGATATATCTTGAATTACATAGAAAACTGGTTTGCGCTGGGTGCTTGCATATACAGTAGGAAAACCGTAGATACAGCATTGGCCGCGCTAGGGTTAAGGAAAGAAATAAAACGAAAACCGGCATACCAGGATATTGAAACAAGTGCATTGATTAAATTGCGTAATGAAGGGTTGAGCATAAGGCAGATTGCGAGCGTATATAGTGTATCTGGTACATTTGTTAGAAATCGCTTATTGGCTGCTGGTTTAACTCTTGAAAGGCGGAAGCGATGAAACAAGCATTAATAAAAGGCGCTAAAAGCGATGAATGGTATACACCGATAGAAACGGTTAGAACGATGCTTGATGTATTCCCGCCAAAAACTGGCGATAAAATCATATTGCCGTTTGATACAGATAAAAGCAATTTCACAAAAATTATTACGCGTGAATATGATCCGTTGGCTATATACGGCATTAATGATTTTTTGAATAAAGAATATGAATTCGACTATTTGATTACTAATCCGCCGTACAGTAATAAAGATGAAATTATAGCGCGATGCATCGAAACTGGGCGTCCGTGTGTACTGGTATTACCCATAGATACATTGGTGGGGTACAAAGGCATAAATTGTTTAGTAAGACAAATATAAGCGTATATGTACCAACTAAGCGCATTAAGTTTATAAGCGAAACTGGCGAGCATACAAAATCGCCGGCACATCATAGCGTTATTATGATGATCAATGCGCCGAAAACGGAAATAATGTTTGAATATCAATTGAAAGGGTAATAGATGAATAACGATTTACTGGAAAGAATTAAAAAAGAACGTCAACGAAATCTGTTAGAAAATGCATCAACGGCAGTTATCGTCGATGAAGTCGAAACAAAAACGAAACGATTAATGATAGAAGGGAAATTAGAAAATGACGAATGAGCAAAAATGGCTATTGCAAGAAATGTATGATGAAGGGTACCGCGATATTAAAATAATCGGTGTATATGCCTATTTTGTAAACCCAACGTTTATTGAAAACGGTGGACATTTTAAAGTGCGGGAGCATACGCCGCGTATTCCATGCCGTGTATTGGGTTTAAGTCCTAAAACCGATAAATATTCTATTGGTGCGTTACTGGGTATTGTGGAATGGGAAAAGGTTCCAGTTGATACGCAAATAATTGTTAAAACGGTATTCGGTGAACGGAAATTATATTTTGCTGGTGTAGGCGAAAAAGGCTTTATATGTTGTTTTCCGTGTGGTAGTACATCGTGGAGTCATTCCGAAAATGCTATGTTGTGGATTTATGAAGAAGATGATGCGAGGCTAGCAGAAAATGAGCGTAATTGACATAGTATTCAAAGGCCGCCCGATTACTAAAAAGAACCACGGGCAAATAGTTAAAAACGGTAATAAGCGGGGTTATATTCCGTCAGAAGCGTATAGAAATTATGAAGATGCTTGTTTATGGCAACTAGCTGGCAAGAAACTGCATATATCTGGCATTGTAGTTGTTGAATGTAAATATTATTTGCCTAATAAAAGAAGTTGGCCGGACTTAATCGGGTTGCTACAGGCGACTAGCGATATATTAACAAAAGCCAAAGTTATTGATGATGATAAATGGATATGTTCTTATGGTGAAAGCTGCATAGCGGGTATAGATAAAGAAAACCCGCGGGCAGAAATTCGCATTATGGATAGGAAAAATAAAGTGTTGGAAGCATTATTGAAATGAGGGGCAATAAATGGAACTACTAAATAGGATTAAACGCATATTTGGATATAAACGATATAATGCGGACGTTATCAAAGTTAAGCGATGCATGCCAGGTGTATTGATGCCAAAAGTTGGCAGCGAAGATGCTGCCGGCATGGACTTTTATCAACCAGAAGGCGTAGTAATAGAACCGCATCAAACGCAATATGTAACGCTGGGTTTAGCGGTGGAAATTCCGAAAGGGTATATGTTGATGCTGGCGCCACGATCTAGCATGAGTAAAACACCGTTAATTATTCCAAATTCGTTCGGTGTGATTGATGCGGATTATCGGGGCGAAATAAAAGCGATATTACACAATACCAGCGATGATGCGTATCTAATTCAAAAGGGCGATAGGTTAGTACAGGGTATTCTTGTACCAGTAGGCGCATTAAAACTGTTAGAGGTCAAGGAACTAACAGAAACGGCGCGCGGTACTGGCGGAATAGGAAGCACAGGGAAATGAACGATTAATATAATATTAGTAGGCGAAAGGGGAAATGTGTAATGCCTATTATTAACCCGATGTATTTGTATTTGATTGAGGTACTACATAATATTGATGTACTTAATCAAGGTTTGTTTTTGTTGTTAAGTATTGCAATGTTTATATTGGCTGGTTTGTATATTGGCGTAGACGAAATGCCAGAGGAAGAAATTGCGTCGTTAAAGTGGTGGACAAAGGCTATTGGTGCGATATGGCTAGTATCGTTATCAATTTGTATATTTGTACCAACAAAAGATATGATGTATAAAATGCTACTGGCGCATTATGTAACAACTGATAATATCCAATTAGTAAATGATGCAATCAAAGGTAATTTACAGGATTATTTAAACATGTTAGGGGAAACGGTTAAGAATCTAAGATGATGAACCATACGGGGGAAATATGACTGATAAAGAGTACAGGGAAATAGCAAAAGAATATTTAGAGCCTATCAAGTTAATCACAATGAAAATTAACTCATTGAAGGAAGATCTAAAGCATTTACAATCAGATATTACAACAATAGGCGCCGTTGATTATTCCAAAGAACACCTAACAGGTGGCGGAACACCTGGCGGATTGGAACAACAGATTATACGCCTTGAAAGCAAACGCGATGCAGTACACAAAGAAATAGGCGCATTAATTGATGAGCGGGAAACCGCAGCGGATATCATCAACACATGCACCACAGGGAAAGCAAATATTTTATTGCTACGCGAATACATCGACGGCAAAAGCGCGAAGCATGCGCGATACTTTACAGATTTGGAAAAGTCGCAAGCGGCAGAAATAAAAACGGCCGGCCTTGTACAAGTTGGCTATTATTTGCACCATACATATTATGCGTGTATGTATACTGCTAAATCGGTATAATTCGGACTATATCGGACTATATCGGAAATAGGTGGAAACGCCATATATAGTATAATATAAGGTGTAAAGTGCTAGTTGAGCATTTGCATTCTCTCCTTAGGTAAACAGGTTAGTAGTTGCGGGGTACACAACGCCCCGCAATTGCATACTGTAAACAAATACCGATATAGTGAAAACCTTCATACTATAAATAATTTTGCTGTTGTTAAATTTCATTTGTTTTTTCGTGGTTGAATACTTGTATCGTTTCAAAAGTTTCATAAGAGCGCATGAGAACTATCGGTATTTGTTTAGAATATGCAATAAAATAGAATAAAACAAAAATAAAATGGGGTGTATCCGCGACGATATACCCCATTTCTTGTATAAAAGTAACATTTGATTATTGAAAACTGAACGCGCTGCATCTGTTTGATACTAGTTATGGAACGTTTGCCCCGTGTTTGGTTTTGAGTAATTAAAAAAGCCGCTATTATCTAGCGGCTAACATTTGGCGTATTTGGTTATTCATTTCTTTCTGATATTCGTCTATAGTATCGAATATTGTTTCGCGTAGGTTAAATGCAGCGAACGCATCATATATTGAGTTAGTACGGCGGCGTAGTAACTCGCATTTTTCAGCTAGATAACGAAGCATCATAACAATGTTGCTTAAATCGTCATAACCTAGTGTTTGAATTATGCCGTCATTGTTGTATTTAACGCCGGTATATGCGGCTTGTAATGTTTCGATATTGTTTAGTTCGTTGTATTTGATCGCGTTTTTAATTTCTTGAATAGTCATTTGCATTGTTGTATTCTCCTTTGGTTTAAATAGTTGGCGGTAGTGGTTATCTACCGCCTTTATTTGCTATTCGAAGTAGTGGCAAGCAATAACTTCGTTTGTGTTATTGTCGATTAATTGCCATTCAAAACCGAAACTCATTGTACTAATGAAATCGGAAGCATCTGTTTTGTTTTCAAAGTTCCATGTTTGAGTTGTGTTTAAGTCTTTAAGTGTTAGCATTTTAATTTCTCCTTTTCGCTTAATTGCGTTTTCCGATGTATCTTATGGCTTCATTATACTTGCGTTTTCGCAAGTAGTCAATAGGAAAATTAAAATTTTTTCAAAAAAGTTTGTAAAGGTGGTGAAAAGCTAGTGAATATCATATGTACAAAGTCAAAATGCCTTAACAATAAGAAGGGCCAATGCACGGCCAGCGAAATATATTATGACGGTTTATGCCAAACATATTGCACTAGCAAACACGCAGCCAAGCAAGTAGCCGGCATATGTGCGCGATCACATGGGCGCATGAAAGCAAAAGATAATAACATTCTGAAATAAGGGGGTGAAACAATGGCAAAAACAACATATACGGATTGGGAAGCAGAAGAAAAGATTTTACTGCTAAAAGGTTGGGCGCGTAACGGCCTAACAAATGAACAAATTGCATCTAATATGGGTATTGCCGTTTCCACCTTATGGGAATGGCGTAAGAAATCACCGGAAATATCGAACGCCCTAAAAATAGGAAAAGATGAAGCAGATTTACAAGTTGAAAATGCACTTTATAAAGAAGCGTTAAGGGGAAACACTACCGCAATTATATTTTGGCTTAAAAATCGCAAGTCTAAAGAATGGCGCGATAAGATACAACAGGAAATTACAACAGAAAGTGCTGTTAAGTTGGTTATTGATAATGATGAATTGAGTGATACAGATGAGTAAAACAAATCTGTTTCGCGATGTGATACGGCCAACGCCTAAGCAGAAAGAATTCTTGCGCGCGGTAAAGCAAAATATATATACGCTATATGGCGGCGCTGCTGGTGGTGGTAAATCGTATATACTCCGCTGGGGTTTAGTATGGCTTTTAATTGACTGGTTCATTCAAACAGGAATTAAAGGAATACGCGTAGGGTTGTTTTGTGAAGATTACCCCAGTTTAGATGATCGTCAAATCTCTAAAATAAAAATGGAATTTCCCGAATGGCTGGGAAGCTATAAAGAAAGTAACCATGAATTCACATTAAATAATGAATTAGGTGGCGGCGTTATCTGTTTTCGTAACTTAGATAACCCAAGTAAATATTTATCAAGCGAATTCGCTGCTATTGCTATTGATGAATTAACCTTGAATAGTCGCGACGTGTTCGACTTCTTGCGTATGCGTCTACGCTGGGTTGGTATAAGTGATACTAAGTTAATCGCGGCAACTAATCCAGGCGGTAAAGGCCATATGTGGGTTAAAGATTTATTCATTGATAGAAATTTTACAAAAGAAATGCAACCGTTCGCCGATAAGATTGCATATATTCAAGCAAGGGCAAGTGATAACCCGCATCTATCACAGAATTATATAGATGCACTTAATACGCTACCCGAAAAACTACGTAAAGCATACTTAGAAGGCGACTGGAACATATTCGAAGGTCAAGTATTTACGGAATTTAGAACGGAGAAGCATGTAATAGAACCGTTTGAAGTTCCGCATCATTGGCAACGATATCGTTCAATGGACTGGGGATATACAAAACCATATGCAGTATATTCCTACGCGATTGATTATGACGATGTGTTATATATCACAGGTGAGTATTACGGTTGCAAGCCGGGCATGCCTGATACAGGAACACAGGAAACGGCGCGAGAAGTAGCGCAAAAGATAGAACACTTGAAAGACTATCAAGGCGTAGCAGACCCCGCTATATGGCAACGTACAGGGCATGACGGGCCAACGATTGCGGAAATATTTGCAACGGAAGGCGTGTACTGGGTGCGTGCTGATAATGATAGATTGGCCGGATTGATGCAAGTACATCAACGATTAAAAGAAGGTAAGTTAAAGATATTCAGTAATTGCGTACACCTAATACGTACATTGCCAGCTTTAACTTATGACAAAATAAAAGTTGAGGACGTAGACACGAAACAAGAAGATCATGCGTATGATGCGGTGCGTTATATGTGTATGGCACGGCCAGTAAAATCGGTTAAACCAGAAAAGCCATTTAATGACGGTTATAAATATGTTGATGATAGCGAAGGAGATATAAGCGCATGGGGTGTATGAGTGAAAGGGCGTTGCGTGATTATGCCTATAAGGTTCTTAAATCGGAATACGGTGAACGCGAAGAAAAAGGCGTTATTATTCCGGCTAAATATACAGATGCACAACTGGCGGAATTTGCCAAAGCAATGCCGCAATGGCAGTTAGAGCAAATGTACGATATGATTTATGGTTCTGAAATGGTGGAATGATGGATATAGAACAAACAACATTTGATATATACGAAGCGAAAAACAATGTAAAAAATGCATTGGCCGCCACGTCAGAATGGCGCAAGGCTGCCGCTGAAGATTTTGCCTTTATGCAAGGTAAGCAATGGCAAGACGGCGACATGAAAAAGATGCGTGAAGCTGGACGGCCAGCAATTACGATTAATAGAATTAGACCGGTTATTAATCTGTTATGCGGTTATGCATCTCAGAATGAAACGGAACCGGACTTTTTACCACGTTCCGAAGAAGATGATAGAATAAGCCGCGTTGCGAAAGGTATTACAAAATACTGTTTAGATCGTGCGAACTATCAACGCAATAAAGGCAAATGTTTCCGCGATAAAATTATTTGCGGTTTAGCCAATTACTGGGTATCTTATGAATTTGACTATACGAAGTTAGACGGCACTATTCAAATTGAACGTGTTTCTCCGTTTGATGCTTTCATAGATCCGGAATGTAAAAAGGACGATTTAAGCGATGCGCAATATGTTGGCCGTTATAGCTGGGAAAGTGCTGCTAAGTTAAAGCAGATTTATCCGGAAAAGGTTGACGAAATCAACGCATTAAAAAGCCGATATGATGAAACCGAACAGGAAGCTGGTATTATTGAAACAGTAGACGGCGAAGCTCTTTGGTATAGCAGTAACTACAATAAAATTCGTGTAGTGCAGTATTGGTATAAAGAATACAGTAAAAAGAATGTATACATGACAAAAGAGGGGTTAATTGATGAAGCTAACCCGTTGTTTGTTGTATTAATGGCTACAGGCAAGAAACCTACAAGCATACCAGATACTAAAATTCGATACGCAACGTTCGCCGATAGTGTTCTATTGGAAGAAGGCGAAAGTCCTTATAAGCATGGTAAATTCCCGTTAGTGCGTGAGTATTGTTACTATACCGGTGAATTGGTAGATGATGAACTAGAACCAGCTGGCATTGTGCGTGATCTTAAAGATGCTCAACGCGAAAAGAATAAAAACCGAAGTCAACGCATGCACGTTGTTAATCAACAGTCTTTAGGCGTTAAATTCTGGCAAGGTCAATTCACGGAACAATTAAAGAAAACTATCAAGAATGATAGTACAAAACCGGGCGCCAATATATTCCTACCGCCGGGCGTTTCCTTTGTAGACGGCACGCCGGCAATGGATAGCGCAATTAATCTAACTTTGGAACAACAATCAGACAATGATTTTTATTCAATCAGCGGTATAACTCCGGAAAGCCTTTCCGGTAGCATTGGTTCTATGAGTGGTAAGGCAATCGACTTGCGGCAATCTGTAACAACCGTACAAACGGCGGATATATTCGCACAAGCAAAAGAAGCGGAGTTACAAATTGTTAAACTATTATGGGGTGAGAAAAACGCACCGGGTTTAATTCCACAATTCTACAATGAAGCCAAAGCAATGCGCATTATGGGCGATGACGGGCAAAAGGAATTTGTACAGATTGCACCGGGGTTAAATCAACCTATGCAAGAACAGGTTTTAACCGATGCGCTAGGGCAACCGCAACGTGATGCGGAAGGTAATCCGATTAAACAAGTCTTATATGATCTATCCGCCTTTGATTTTGATATCGTAATCACTACAAGCCAAGCAAGCGCAACGGCAAGGCGTGCTAACCTATATCAATTATTGGAAGCCAAGAAAAGCGGCGTTGATATTCCTATGGATATCATTCTCGATTTTATGGACTTCCCGGAAAAAGAAACGGTTAAGAAACGCATGCAAGAAGCAGCAGAAAAACCAGCTTTACCAGAATTGCGTGTTAGCGGCAGCCTAGATGATATGCCGGCGGAAGCGTTAAGCATGTATTTACAAACGCTAGGCGTACAGATTTCACCGCAGCAAATCATGGCGGAACGGTTAGCCTTGAAAGGTAAGCAACAAAACATTCAAAATGCACCGCCAATTTTACCGCCTATGAACGATTTAGGCACTATGTAATATAAACTATCAACACAATAACAAACGCTCCGTAATGGGGCGTTTTTTATATTTCTTTCGCCCTAAGTAATGGCGTTAAAAGGCTTGCTTATACATTATCGCCCGGCAACGGCGTTAAACTGCCATATTCTTATATTCGTCCGGCAATGACGTTAAAAGGCAATAAGGAGTATTTGATATGGAAAAAGATTTAGTAAACATCGAAGAAGCTGGTTTCACACCGGAAGATTTAGAAAACGCGGGCGTTGAACTGGAAGAAACAACCGAAGAAACGGATACACAGGAAACTGCACCAGATGAACCCTCTACAGATGATGCGGCAGAAAGTGATGCGAATGATGCGGAAGTAGAACCGGAAACGCCGAACACTAACGAAGAAACGGAAGAAACGCATGCGAACGATCAGAACTTAAAGGCAGCACTTGCACAGGAACGCGCAAGACGTAAAGCAGCGGAAGAACGGGCTAGACAATACGAAGCACAACAACGGCCAATTACATTGCCAGATGAAGAAGTATCAAATATTCGCGACTTTGTACGCCGTGAAGCATTGAAACGCTTTAACATTACGGCGGAAGATTTAGAAAGTCTTATGTTTGAAGATGTACAGAAATATAACGAGTTCATTCGTTTTGAAGCCAACGCAGAATATACAATTACTAATCAGCAAATGGCGATACATCAACAAAGACAAACTAACATTAATTTCGTAAATGAAATTAAATCATTACCGAACTTTGGGGAATTGTATCAACGCGGTTTAGAAAAGCTAAACGGAATGACGATGCGCGATGCACAACCGATTAACGATGCTTTTTATCGTGTTGATATTGGCGAAGGTACGGAAGCCGATTTTGAAACCATTAGAAAATTTGTAACAGAATTGCAAAATGAACGGGCGACAAGTACCGAAGTACCGAACAACCCTTTACAAGTTGCGGCTACGTTGCCAAAAGCTGGCGCGTTAAATGGTGGCGTTCCTACGCCTAACAAAGTAACGGAAGAAGATATATTGAAAGCGTATCAAACGGGCAACCTTGATGCATTGCCGGACGATGTACGCAAATATTTTGACGAATTATAAGAGGTAAAACATGGCAGAACAAAGAAATCAAGTTAATATTCCAGCGGCCTTAGTTCCTAAAGTATGGGTCAAAAAAGTATGGCGCGAAGGCTTGAAAGAAAGCTATTTTGATAAATTTACGGCATTGGACGGTTCCAACGTTGTACATAAAAACAAAGATTTAGAAAACGTAAAAGGCGATAGCGTAGTATTCGGCTTGATGATGAACTTAACAGGTTCCGGCGTTGAAGGTAACAGAGCAAAATTATCCGGTGCAGAAGATACCTTGAACATTTATGATTTCGAAGTAAATACTCAATTAGTGCGTAATGCGGTTTCCCGTTTTGAAGCGGACGACCAAAAAACACAATATGATATGTTGAAAGAAATCAAAAGCGCGTTAAAACAATGGTTATCGGACTGGTTAGACGATAAATTAATTTCTAAACTTTCTGCAAGTCCTACTAGCACCGAAGTATTATATGCAAGCGCAGCTAACTCGCAAGCAAGCATTACGGCAAATGATAAATTAACAACAACTATTATTTCTCGTGCGAAACGTAAAGCAATGATGCACGGCCCTAAAGTGCAGCCGATTAAGGTTGACGGCATGGACAAGTATATTATGCTTGTATCCCCATGGGCGGCTCGTGATTTAAAAGACGATGCTAAATGGTTAGCAGCACAACAAAACGCAAATGTTCGTGGTTCTAAAAACCCTATTTTCACAGGTGCATTAGGCGAATATGACGGTGTAATTCTTTACGAATACGAACGCGTATTATCTGATACTACAGGCGCATCTAGTGCGAATGTATGCCATAACTTATTGTTGGGCAAACAGGCGGCATGTTTCGCAGTAGCTAGACCAGCGAAACACATTGAACAAACAGACGATTACGGCAACATTGCTGGTAACGGTATTGCGTTCTATGGTGCAGTTGAAAAAACTAAATTCAATAGCAAAGACTACGGCGTAATTCAAGTAATGACTGGCGGCGTTGTTGAACGCTAATTTATAGGTATAGGCGGGGTGATACCCGCCTTTATTCTTATATGGGGTGAATATGAACGTAAAACAAATAGTAAATAGGGCGTTCATGCAAATAGGCGATACATCGCAAGAAACGTATACACCATACCAGTTATTGGAGTATTACAACGAAGGCAATCACCTATTGAACGCTTTAATTAGCCAATATTGCCCTAGCCTTGCAACTGCCACACATGAAGATAACGGAACGGGGCGAATTGTACTACCGTTTCAATGTATTGGAGTGTTGAAGGTTAAAGCAGATGATGCGGAAGTGCAAGGGTATCACGTATTGAATTTACAAACGGTGGTATTTGATGCGGATCATGAACAGAAAATCACCGTTGATTATATAAAGACGGCTGGATATAAAACGTTAGATGATGAAAGCGGACTACCGGCAGAACTAGAAACATTGTTAGTTGACTACATCGTGTATCGCGTAATGAATATGGATATTACCGGTATTACTAGCAATATGGTAAATGCACTACAAGCAATTAACAGTGGACTAGGTGAAAATGATTGTATTATAGCGGAAGGGTATTGGGATTATGGTTGTAAAAGAACTGATTACTCTAGTTAATGTTGAAAGTAACGAAATACTAGATGAACAATTAGAATATATCCAGTACATTAACGCAGCTATTGATTGGCTAGCTACTATATTGGTTAGTATTAAAGACCGCGAAGTAGTTAAGAATACGGATATACCGAACTTAAAAGCCGTACCGTCAGACTTTATGGGGTTCGTTCCAAAGAGTGGCTATCCTATCCGCATCATTAACGGAACATTTGAAACGTATGACGGGGAAACAGTAAAAGGTGTGTTTTATAGCGTGCGTAAAAACCACGTTGATGATATGGACGATCCTATTCCGTTTTCCGAATTCTTTCATCAATATCTAGTGCAGCTTATATCTTTCATGGTGAAGAAAAAATCACTTATGACTGATTATGCTGCCTATGATAAGACCTTTATTGACTACATCACGGAACAAATTAAAGTGGCAAGGGGTATCACATAATGGGCGTAAAACAGGTAGCAACAACAAACGGTTTCCGATTGGGCCTTGACTGGTCGAACCCGCCCGAAAATATTGATATGCAAGCCTTAACGCAAGCTAGGCAATGCGAATTCGATAGAACTGATAATGCATTACGTACAGTACCAGGGGTTAGAGTACTGTATGATTTCGGCTTGCCTATTGAAACGTTGTATTACGATGTGTATCGAAAGCGTTGGTATTTTTCATCGAATAAGAATTTATATGAAACAGATTTCAGCACTCGCAAATTATTAGGGGTATTAAGTGGTGTGCAAAAGCCTATGTATCATGCATTTGGTGGTGATATTCTGATTGCTAGTGGCGGAAAGCTACAGGCAATTACGGGAGCAGGGCAACTCATTACAGTAGAAAGCCCTACATGTGAAATGGTATCCAGTCATTCCGGACGTGTGTTACTTTCATCGATTTATTCGCATCGGTTGAATTGGTCGGCGGTAGGTGATTATCAATCATGGACACACAATGGGAATGATGCATCTAGTGCGCAGTGGTTAGACGTCGGGTATAAAGACCAGGGCAGTATTATTGCCGTTGATTTCCTAACGCGTGCAATTATCGTATATAAGGAATACGGGCGCGTGTATCAAGTAGTGGGGACACCGGACGAAAACAACTTAACTGTTTACCAGCTATCATCTACTGGGTATTGTAGCGGTTCAACTTGTAATATCGACGATAGATCATATTATCTAGGAGAGCAAGGGTTTATGTCATTCATGCCTACTAATACGTATGCAGAAATACAACCTTTTGAAACTGGGCTTAATATCAATTCCTACCTGCTTAAATACATCACTAAAGATTGTGAAATGTGGCATGTACCTAGCCGTAAGCAATTGTGGATAAAACCCTACAATGGGGATAGCTTATTCATCTATCATTACCTACCACGATACAATGACGGTCGCGGTGTATTCACATCTAGGAAATTCACGTATAGCATCAATTCCGTTGTAAGCGTTGACAAAGATGTATATGTAGCCTATGGCAATAAGATTGGTATTCTTGATGAAAGCATAGATACAGATGATGGCGTACAAATTGAAACCTCTATTATTAGTGGCAACCGATTGGCTACACGTCAATTCATATTGATTATGAACTACAATTTCGTAACACATAATATTATTAATGGATATGGCACAATTGGCATTTCCAATAAGAAGGCTAAGCCTATTAATTTTGCTAGTAAGGCTACTAAGACATATTATGCAACGATGAAAACTATAAACGCTACAAGCAAGATGAATACTAACGAATACACCAAAGCGTATAAGATTGGTGACGGTGCTAATCGTAATGTGCAGTTTAAAATACACGTTCAAAAAGGGGCTATATCCCTAAGGCAGTTAGATTATACATACGAGGAAGTATAAAATGGCATATAAAGAAAAACACCCTTTGGATATTACACCCCAAGGGGATACGGTGCAGGATAGCATTCAGAAAAACCGGGCTGAAATATTAGAAGTCGCTAAAGCCGTAGAATTAAAGGCTAGCGGTGGCGGTAATACAGGCGGTGGCGTGCTACGGAATAGGGTGCTAAACGGTAAGGTTGGTAATAGTGAATGGGCGTTTTTGATTGGTGATAACCTAAGTGTAATGATTGACGGCAGTCAAACCCCTGTATTATTATCATTCGCCGACGGGTACGATGATAACGGAAGCGTAGACTATGTAAATACGATTACAAATAAAACGAGTGCATGGAATTTACCAGCACGATCTACATCGTATTTATATATCGAACGTTCCGCATCGGGCGCGTTAAGTTATGGCAGTACTACTATTGAACCAGTGCGCCAAGCAAGTGCGCCGAAGGCTGAAATGGATAAAATGCACTATAACACGGTAGCCGATAAGATGTACCTATATAACGGCGTACAATGGAAGTCAGTGCTTCGCATTGTAGTCGCTATTGTAGTTACAGATAGTACATCGATTAAAAGTATCAAATACTACCGCCCAGGGTTTAGCGGTGATGTAATGGCTGACCGTTCTATTACTGGCAATAAAATCGGCATTGGCGAAGTGAAAAGCGATAATATCGGTAATGAACAGATTACTAGCGCGCATTTAGCTAAAAGCATTAATGATATGTTTGATGCGGTTCGAAAAGATATAGATGCGTTAAAGCCTAAAATCAATGAGGTATTAACAAAGGCATATCCGATAGGGGCTATCTATTGCAGTACCGTAGAAACTAACCCGAATGATTTGTTTGGGTTTGGCACATGGGAATATATCGAGCAAGGTAGAGTACTGTTATCCCAAGGCACTAAGTATAATGCTGGTAGTGTTGGCGGCGCTGAAACACATACATTAACAGTGCAAGAAATGCCTAGCCATAAACATGGTGGGGCTACTGGTGATGGTGGCGCACATACGCATACAGGAACGGCAAGTGAAGCGGGCGAACATACTCATTCCGCGGATATTAAGCCCTACGGGCGTACTGGGGAAAAAAACATTAGACTATATAATGTCGATATTATAAAAGGCGGTATTGGATCTGAAACTGGCGCAAAAGTAGATATACAACCAGGTGGAGCACATTCTCATGAAGTAGTAATTAATAGTAGCGGGGCACATTCACACGATATCAACGCTGAAGGTGGCGGACAAGCACACAGTATTATGCAGCCTTATTTATCGGTGTATATGTGGAAGCGGGTATCATAATGAAGCTAGATAACCTAGAAACAATGATAAAGGACTATGAACGTAGAACAGGGGAACGAGTAGATCTAAGCGGTTTTTATTTCGATGAAAATAATAACTACAAAGATAAGTACAATTATTACTTTAAATTCTTCCCTGGTGCAGGGTTCCTATTTTGGACGATTAATGAGTTTAACGGTGATAAGTATTTTACGATATGGCAGACATACGGTGATATGAAAGTAATCGGGAAATACATTGTTGATGTGATGAAGTTAAACGATTTAGACATTATCGTTACGGCCACACATCGCAGCGTTAAAGGGTTTATTAAGAAGTGGAAAATGGAACGCGTTCCAACTATGGACTATGTATATAACGGGTTCAATTATAAAGTGCTAAAGACTGTTAGAAAACACCTTGAAGCAACTTTGTAGAAAGGAAAAGCATGTTTATATTTGACTTGCAATTATTCGGCGGTGGCGGCAAAAAATCAAAGGTAAGTAGCATTGATGCAAAACTACCTACGGCCAGCGCGGAAGAAAAAGAATTGCTAAAAGGGCAAATTGGTTGGATAAACGGAACTAACCAAAGCGCTAATGCGTTGCAAGGCATGGGTGATGCAGCACTAAGCAATGTGATTACACCGGCATATAAAGATATGTTCAATCAGTATCTAGGGACTAATCAAAATAATCAAAATGCGATTGGTGCGTTACAAAATCAGATTTCAAGTGCTGGTGCGCAGAACCTAACCGATAACACAAAATACGCTAATCAGTTAGCGGCAAGCGTTGATAATATGAACAATACGGCAAGTCAATTGGCTAATGAGTATAGCGGGGCATTATTGCAAAATCAAAATGCTATGAACGCTATTACATCGGGCCAATTGCCTACTGCATACCAGGAAGCACGCCAAAAGGCACTAAACAATGATTTAGAAAGCACATTAGGTAGTGCAGTATCCGGACTTGCAAGCCGTGGTATTATCAATTCTTCCCAAGCAGATACTGCTATTAACAATATCAGTAAAAATGCATCTAATACATTAGCAGCACAATACGCCCAAGACCTTAACCAAGCGGCAGGGCTTAACACCCAAGCACTTAATAATAATCTAAGTGGCATAGGCGCTAAAATGGGGTTATGGGGTAATACATATAATAACCAACAAAATGGGATAGTAAATCAAGCTAATTTGATGAACCAAGGATATACTAATCAAATGAGCAACGCAGGAACGGCCGCTGGGCTAGTTGGCCAACGTGAAGGGTTAGCACAAAACCCAATTAACACGGGCGCAACTACACAAGAAGCGGCAATTCAACCGGCGAAAGATTACTATTCTATGGCACAACTTAATAACGCAGATCAGGAAGATTTATTGAACCGCTACATGACGTTACGGTACGGGTTAGCTAGCCCAGCACAAACTACAGTGCGCCAAGGTAGTGGCGGTTTCTTAGGAGGGTTTATGAAAGGATTTTGCTTTGTAGCAGGTACAGAAATTGCAACACCGGAAGGTGGGAAAGCAATTGAAACATTTAAAGCGGGTGATGCCGTTATTTCACTTGATGCGGTAAACGATGTAATTGAAATGCATGATATGGGCGAGCATGAAACATATATGTTATCTACTGAAGATTGCACAGTACCAACTACTGCAAGTGAAAAGGTATTAACTCCGGAAGGCTTGAAAGTAGTTGAAAGCCTCGTAATTGGGGAACCAATTATGACCGTGCATGGGTATCAGCCTGTAACGCAATGCGAACCGACTGGGAAAATTGAACAGGTTTATGAATTGCAATGTACTGGCGATAATTTATTCTATGCCAACGGCATTATGGCAGAAGGTATCAATGAAGATGAACTGCAAGCCATTAAAGACAAATTAAATAGTAATGAAGATGCTGATAACAAAGGCACTAAAAAAACAAGCAAAAAAGGCAGTAAGAAAAACACTGAGAAAGTAGAGGAATAACACAATGGGAGTTATTTATTTACAAGACTTTGAACCATGGGCAGCCGTTGGCGAACTAGCCGGACAATATGCATCACATCGGCTAGGTGCATTGCAAAATAATAAAATGGCGAAAGGGTATCAAAGCATGTTAAATGGTGATGCTCAACAAGGGCAAGACCAGTTGCAAGTGATTGATAACCAAAACAGAAATGCAATGCAGATGCAACCGACACAATTCAACTCCGCGCAATATGTAAATGATGCAATGCGGAACAATTCCGTAGGCGCTCAAATGGTGGCACAACATAACGGGTTATGGGGACAACCTACACAACCTGGCCAAGTGGCACAAACACTACAACCGGCAGCACCTGTACAAGCGAATACAGATGCACCGGCGGTGGCAACGCAACCACAACAAAGTACCGGCTTATGGAACTTTCAAAATCTAAACAATACCGGTATTGGCGTACCTCAAACGTACCAAGACATGGTACAACAACGGGGTACTAATTTTTTTCACCAAGCGCCCAATTTGGTAAGCAATGGTAATACCGAAAAGGATAAAGCGCAAGGACAATACGCCATTCCGGATAAAGCAAGTCTAACCACAGAGGCCCGCAAACGATTGGGTGCTAACACATTAGCACTAGTCAAAGCGGGCTTTGATTTTAAAACCGCGCAAGGGCTTGCAAGCGAACAATATCAAAGCGATATCAATTCGATGTATGCGCAACAAGTCAACGAATACCAAGAAAAAGTTCTTGAACCTATGCGCCAACAAATCATGAATAATCTTGTATTTACGCAAGATAAAGACGGCAACCCGGTTGTAGATACATACAACACAAAACGGGTTAAAGGGTTAGCGCCAGCCGTTGCAAGATACAATTATCTAGCAAGTAAAGTAGGTGCTGGCACTATTGATATGAATAACTTGAATAGCATTGCGGCGTTGGATAAACCGGACTATAAATTTAGTAGTGCGCAAAACGGACACATTGTACGTTACAACATGGGCGACGGTTCTATTCAAGATATGGGCGGTTATGGCAAGGTTGAAACTAAGCAATTCGCTAACGGCCAAGTTATCGTAATGACACCAGACGGCCAAATGAAAAATATCGGTAATTTCGGGGCCAAGAACATTAAAGTTTTACCAGACGGTAAAACGTATATTGTTGGCACAGACGGCAGCATGAAATATGTAGGTACTCATATTAAACCGGCAACGGCTACACAAACAGGCACAAGCGGTTATAATGCGCAAGTATTAAGGACTTTATCCGCGCAGCATACTGCATGGGTAAAAGCTAACCCAGATAAGGCGGAAACAGAAAGTCCTTATTATGGGCAGTTACAAAGCGCATTAAGCGGTGCGCCTACTGGTGGCGGTGGTGCTGGAACGCCAACGGTTAAACGTCAACCGACATATTCAAGCGAAGAACAAGCAGCGGTTTCCAAGCGAATGAATGAACTATCAGCGCAAGGCTGGAGCGATGATCAGATAGCGGCGGAACTTGATGCGGCCGGATACGGCAATTATAAATCGTGGTTAAAATCTTATTAATAAAAGGGGTAGACTATGGGTGCGTTTGATGATATTACAAGCCAATACGGCAAGGCAGCTGGAAACGGCAACGCCTTTGAAGATATAACAACCGAATACGGTGATGATGTAGGCAACGCGCCCAAGCCTACATTATGGGATAGTGTTAAAAATAATGCCGAATATGTTGCTAATGGCGTTAAAAACAATATTGAATGGATTGATAAAACAGGCAAAGAAATTAATGATAATGTAATGAATACATTATCAAATTGGAAAGATGATGTAGTAAATAAAGCAAATAATCTAGGTAGGGAGTATTCACAAAGTGCTGCTAATGCCCTTGAAGCTAATGGAGATAAGTTTTCAGCATTTGATGATAACGGGGACTTTATAGAAGGACATGAAACACCGGGCCTAAACAAAGCAAGAGTAGAGGCATACAATGCCGGAGTTGGTAAGCCAGCCGGATATATAGCTATTACGCCGCTTGTACCGCCACAAGTCAGAATGGTTGCGGGTGTATTAGCCGCCCCAACGGTTATCGGCAATGCAGTTGAAACGTACGATGCCAATGCAACGGCAGAAAACGAAGGAACGGCACCGGACGGGGTATTAGGGAATAAATATGTTGCTACGGCAAAAAATGTTTTAGTAGATCCTATTACGGAACCGGTTGGGCGTTTAGTTGATGATCCGGGCGAGTTCGCAAAAAATATTGTCATGAACCCTACTAATTTATGGGACGATGTGTTTTTACCGGTTGGCATGGTTAAAGGCGTAACACCTAAAAAGGTAACTGGCGCCATTGGCGAACGTGTAGGGCGTGTAACGGAGCATGTTAAAGAAAAAGCTGGCAATGCATTTGCAGATATTGGCGAAAAATTTAGTAAAGATGATGCGGTAGCAGAAATACAACCAATGCGCGAAGGCGTTCAATATAATGCGTTTGATGATGTAGCCATTCCGGAAGATACGGCCCCAACAGTTGAAGCAAAAGAATATTCCGCTGATGCACTTAACGGGCAACCGCTCGAAGGAGAAACAGGGAATATCCAAGCTGATATATATAACCGATATCGTCAAAACGGATTAAGCGACGTTGAAGCGGCGGGCATGACTGGTAATATTGGCGCCGAAAGTAGTTTTAATACCACTATAACAAGTGGCGACGGCTACGGTTCCCGCGGTTTGGTTCAATTTACTGGGGATAGATTGAACGGTGAAAAAGGCTTGTTGAAATTTGCCGAAAGTAGAGGGCTAGACCCATGGGATTGGAGAACGCAAGTTGATTTCAGCGTATGGGAATTGCACAACACGGAAAGCGCAGCACTTGAAGCAATGCGCGCAAGACCAGATGCAACACCGGCAGAAATGGCTAAAATTATCCGTGAAACCTACGAACGCCCAGACCCTTCCGTTGCTCGTGATAATGTTCGCGCTCAAATTGCAGAAGAAACATTTAATGGGAACTATGGGAAATATGAAAATGGGCCACGTGATACATCATTCAAAGATAGTAGCCTAGATCCAAATCGCGTTACACGTGATGAACCATTCAAAGATGAATTTGTAGAACATGAAACTGTAAAAGGTGAAGAACCGCATACAGATTTGAATAGTTTTGTTGAAAATACCGAAAATAAATCAGTTAAAAACGAAGATTTAGGTATAAACTATCAAGGCGAAGGTGAAACGGCCCGTACAGGCGAAATAAATGAATTTCAGCCGGAAAACCGCATAAATGCTAAGTTTGTAGAGAGTGAAAAGCCTAGAATTCAAGAAAACGCGATTGAAAATGATGTAAATAGTAAATTTAGATACGAAGAAGATGCGCCAAACGTAAGTTTGAAAAATGCTATTGATGATTTGCCATTGAAAGCACGCGAAACAATCGTAAATGAATTGAAAGACGTTGTGAACCATGATGCATCTGAAACAAGATTTACGGAATTAGAAAATAAAGTTAATTCTAATACGGAAATTTTAAAAGAATTGAACCAAGCAACAAAGCCAAATATTCCGAAAACTGAACTTGATGCGGTGAAAGTCAAATTATCAGAAGCCTTAGATGTACCAGTTGAAACATTGAGCCATGAATACATGGAACGTGTTCGTAATGATCGCGCTGCCAAACTTATTGCAGATACGCAAGAACTAAAAACGTTAAAAGCAGAACCGGCAGAAGGTGGCGTGAGCGCATACGCGCAGCAACCTAGCCAACTACTTGAACACGCTACGCATGAACAAGTACACGAAGCCGTTGTGAAAGCCTTTGACGGTAACGAAGCAATGGCAAATCGTTATTTAGAAAGTAAAGGCGTTAAACCTACAGAACCATTACAATATAGCGTAAGAGGTAAGGAAACGCCACATACTGGTGTTGATGAAGTGCAACGATTAGGGCGAAATGTAACACGTAAAGAAATCATAGATACGGTTAATACCTTGTTTAATCAACGCATTAAAAGTGGCCGATTAGGTAAAAAAGGCGTTGGCGGCTGGTACAATACATATACCGATGTCATTCGTAGCGGTAATTATGGCGATTTCCGCGTTATCATGCACGAGTTAGGGCATTATGTAGACAACTATTTTAAATTTAGTAATGAACCACGCTTTAACAATGAATTTAATCGTGTAGTTCAAGACCGTTTCGGTAAAGCGTACAATAAATTAGGTATGGAAGGTATACGCGGTGAAGGTTATGCGGAATTCTTCCATGATTACGTAAGCGACCGAGCCAAAGCTAAAAGAGAATTTCCAGAATTTTATAAGCACTTTACGGAAGCTATTGCCAAAGAACCGGAATTGAACGGTATCACCAACAAATTATCTCAACTGGTTCACGAATGGCACCGTCAAGGCGGGGCGGAACGTGTAAAGGGCAGTATTTCGTTTGAGAGTAAAGGGAAAGTGATCCAAGCTATTGATGCGGTTAAACGTGGTGAAACGCGCGACTTTATCAAAAAAGCGATGAGCGATGTATACACTAAATTAATCGATGAACTCAACCCGTTAAAAGATTTAGTGGAACAAGTCGAACGGGAAACAGGTGAAAAAATTTCGTTTGATGATAATCCGTATATGCAAGCGTGGCTGGCGCGTGGTTGGGCCGGTAAGGCGGAAACGTTAATTGAACACGGCGCGCCGGAATATAAAATACCAGCGTTTAAAGATATTATTAAGGATATCGGAAAGAGAGAACATAAAGATTTTTCCGCGTATCTAGTGGCATTACACGATTTAGACCTACATAAGAACCAACAAAAAGCAACGTTTTCATACACGGAAGATGCTGCTGTATTAGGCAAGCACGCCGGAAATGAACGTTTTCAAAAGGCGGCCAAAGAAATCTATAAATATCAAGATTATCTATTGACGATGCTTGTTAAAGAGGGTATGTTGACGGCTAAAGCGTACCATACAATGCGTAAAATGTACCCGCATTACATTCCGTTTTTCCGCGATATGTCAGACGTAGGCATGCAATCGTTCTTATCTGGTGGCAAGGGTTTTATTGATGTATCCAGTCCGGTTAAACGGTTAAAAGGCAGTACGCGCGATATTATAGATCCATTGGAAAGCATTATTAAAAATACATTCCAATTCTATAACGCAATAGAACGCAATCACGTTGGCCGTACATTTGCGAAATTAGCCGATAAAAAAGGCGTAGGGCAAATAGTGGAACGTGTAAATGGTGATAAGGCAAAAACGGATAATACGTTTAACGTTTGGGAAAACGGCGAAAAAGTAACGTATGAAACAACACCGGAACTTATCGAAACTATGCGCATGTTGGATAAAGAACAATCTAATATGATTATGAAGATTTTATCTTATCCGGCAAGCTGGCTACGCGCTGGTGCTACATTATCGCCAGAATTTATCTTGCGTAACCCAGTTCGTGATATGATAGGCGCGGCGATTTACTCTAAACACGGTTTTATTCCTATTGTTGATACGTTCAAAGGTTTGGCGTTGTACTTAAAGAAAGGTCAAACATTCTGGGAATATAAGAAATCTGGCGCGGCACATGCGGCAATGGTATCGCTAGACCGCGACTATTTAGGCGGCCAATTACGCGACATTATGAAGCGTGAAAGCAAGTTTACGAAGTTGATTAAAAACCCTATTGAAGCGTTGCGCGCTATGAGTGAAGCAACAGAAATGGCAACACGATTGGCAGAATATGACAATGCACGAAAGGGTTATACCGGCGTTGGTAATCGCTTATTCGGTAAAGAAAGAAACCCGCTATCAGTACGAGAAGCAGCACTAGAAAGCCGTGATATTACATTAGATTTCAGCCGTAGAGGTACGCACACAAAGAAAGCTAACCAAGTAATAGCTTTCTTTAATGCAACAATTCAAGGCGCAGACAAAATGGCGCGTGCGTTTAAAGAAGATCCGCGCGGTATGACGGTTAAAACTATGCTTTATATCACGTTACCAAGCGTTATGTTATGGTACATGAATAAAGATGATGAGCGCTATCAAGAACTACCACAATGGGAAAAAGATACATTCTGGATTATTCCGGGTAAAGAAAACATGTATAGAATTCCTAAACCGTTTGAAGCCGGCGTTTTATTCGGTACGTCATTTGAGCGTATGCTACAGTACATGGACGATGAAAAAAACAATCGTAAGAGCGTAGGTTTTAAAGGATTTGGTGATCGCGTATTTGATAGCCTTGCACCAAGTTTTATGCCTACGGCTATGATACCTATTGTTGAAGCAACAACCAATTATTCACTATTTAGACAACGCAATATTATTCCGCAATCACAAGAAAACTTGCCAGCACGCCTACAGTACGGCGCGAACACTAGCGAGGTAGCAAAATTCGTAGGCGATAAAATAAACGTTTCACCGTATGTTGTAGACAATACAATAAGAGGGTACGGCGGCGGCCTTGCTGGGTTAGGTTTGAACGCAGTTGATGCGGTATCTGGCGTAAAAGAAAACAATGCATCTAAAAAATGGTACGAAGCTCCGGGGTTAAGAGGGTTTACCGCGGCACCTTATCAATCATCAAATAGCGTTCAACGTGTATATGACGATTATAAGGAACAAGAAAAACTACATAATGAGTTCAAATTAACAGGGCAACGGCCGGAAGGATACGATGCTAAAGAATTTACAAAACTCAAAAATGCAAGTAATAGCCTTAAAAACTTAAATAAAGCATCTAAGGCTATTATTAATAATGAACGCATGAGCGGCGAACAAAAGAGGGAACAACTAGATAAAATTAATATGAGAAAAGCTAATATAGCGCGTAGCGTATATGGCTTAGGTAAGGTTAAATGAGGGGTAAGTAATGGATCATTTCACTAGGTTTTTTGTTGAAGGTTGGAACTCTTTAACAGATAGTTTTTTATTAAAAGTTATACTAAGTGGCGCCGGTGCGGTTGGCATGTGGTTAATTCATATAAAACACGTTCAAATATTGGGCGTGTTTATTTTATTGGTATTCGTTGACTTATTCACTAAATGGGCGGCAATCGCTTATAGAATGTTGGTTGATGAATACAACTATAAAGCAGACGAAATTGCGGTTTGGGAAAAATACCGTGCAATACCGTTGGCGTTTGATAAGGGGTTAATTTCAAGCCGATACATGCGAAAAGGTTTTGTGTTTAAAGTGGCGACATACGTCGCCGCTACACTTGCCGCCTTCTTATTCGATGAAATGAGCGGTCAAAAGCAGTTCGCGGTATCGCTGGTATGGTTATATTTGGGTTCGTGTGAATTCTTATCCATTATGGAAAACCTACGCGACGGCGGAAATATGATGCTAGGTAAATTTTTAGATTTAGTTAAAACTAAAATTGAAAACAAAGTTAAATTATAGGGGGTACCATGAGGGGTATTGATGTAAGCGAAAATAACGGTGTAGTTGATTGGGGCGCGGTTAAGGCGAACGGGTTCGATTTTGCTATTATCCGCATTGGTTATGGCCGCGGTAATTTAGATAGTGAATTCTATAACAACGTAAACGGTGCAATAAACGCAGGTTTAGCTATTGGCGTATACCATTATTCCTACGCTATAAATGAAGAACGTGCAGCGGACGAAGCAGAATTTGTATTGAATACATTGAACGATGCCGGCTTAACTGCTGATAAGTTGCCTATGGGCGTATGGTTTGATATGGAAGATGCGGACGATTACAAGGCAAATCGTGGCATGCCAACGGGCCAAGAATTAACAAATATTTGTAGTGTGTTCATCAATAAATTGTGGCAAGCTGGATATGTTAATACTGGTTTGTACGCTAGTTATGATTGGTTAGTGAATGTATTAGACATTAGTCAATTGGGCGGTTGCGCTATCTGGTGCGCACAACTTAATAACCAATGCGACTATGAAGGGGCCAATTTGTGGCAGTACACATTTAGCGAAAACATCGAGGGCAAGGAATTTGATGCCGATTTAGTGCTAAATTGGCCTATTTAATAGGGGGTAATTATGGATACTATCATTCAATTATTAAGGCGATATGCGCCGGTCATTACCGTGACAGCACTTGTGCTGCTGGTGGTGGTAGGCTTATTTTGTTACAGAATGGCTTATACAAAGAAATTGCAAGAACCTGTTATCCTCAATCAAACAGTAGCGAAAAACCCGCAGAAACTGGCGGATACGTTAAAAATCACGCCAAAGGAAGCAACGGAAGTAATTGCGTATAAGGAAACCGCGCAGCCGGTAGCAACGTATTATACACATGCGCCAACGTTACATGATGCGGCAGTAGTTACGAAAAATGCTATTAAGGATAAATCTCCGAATATTCCAAAGGAAGCTACAGAAAAAAGCGATAGAACCGCCGTTGTAGAAAATACCGATGAACAAAAGGTTGATGTATATAAAATTAATCTTAATAAGGCACATCGCATAATGGGCGGCGTTACTGTACTGGAAACTGGAAAGGTATACGAAACTGTAGGTTATCAAGCTGGCGACTTTCAAGGCCTAGCGCATTTTGACGGTAAGCAGTTTAAAGGTGCCAGCGCACTTTATACATTCGCGAAATGGTAGGTGATCCGATTATCTCCGCGCCGTACGGTTTACGGTAAACTATAATTCATTTAATGAAAGGGTATATGATATGAAAACATTTACATTTGAAGGCAAAACGCATATGTTCGCAGAAGAAGTAGAACCAAAGAAAGACGGTTTATACACCGCAACTTTAACAGACCATAACAATGTACGTTGTGAAATGTGGTTTGTAAATGGCGAATTAAAACGTCTTGTTGAATTAGATTAGTAATAAAGGGGTACCATAAGCGGTACCCCTCTTTTTTATTTGACGGCAAAAATACGTCAAAAATTTCATGTAAAGCTATATAATTTTGTGGTTAGAATTTTAAATTTACGTTATGGCCAATCAATTAAAAACTACGATGTGCGATATTATAGATAAAAATTATTAAATACGCTATAATAAAGTATTGTTAAATATATGAGTAAAACCATGTTTTTTAATGCGTTTTTCTCTAAAACGGCATAAAAACGGCAAAAACTATTATCCAAAAATATTTGCCACTTTATCAGCGGCATTTTTTCGCATTTCGTCCGTGTAGTGAATATAATTGTTTATTACCGTATCCACGGTATCGCCCAATAGACTGGCAACGGTTTTTATATCTACATTATTTGCCAAAAGCGTACATGCGTAAGTATGCCGAAATGAATGCATAGTTTTATTTTGAACGTATTGTTTTAATACTTGATTGGCTAGTGTAGATTTATTATTTTTAAAATCAAATAACCGTTCTTTGCTAGATACTTTTTTAAAATTAGATAATATATCTGTTAAAACTGGCGGTATTGGAATAGTGCGAACGCCGTTTGTTGATTTTGTGTTGGCGTATCCGTATTTTCCGTTAATTAGCGCCGTCCATTGCTTATTAATTGTCATTGTTTGATTTACTAAATCAATATCAGACCAGTTTATGCCTATGATTTCGCCATAACGCGCCCCGGTATAACGTGCAACAGAAAATAGCACATAATACATATAATGTTTATCTTGCATGTTTTCTAATAATGATAATTCGCTTTCAGTAAAGACTGATAGTTTTTTATTATCCTTTTTCTTTAGGGTTTTAAGCCGCATGCAAGGGTTTGTGTGGATAATGGCGTATGGTGATATGGCGTAATTGAATAACAATTTTAAAACGGCGGTGCATAGATTAATTGAACTGATTGAGTAGCTTGTATTATTAAATTCGCGCGTAATATCTAGCGTTGTTATTTCTGTTATTTTCTTATTTTTTAACGCATCAACTACATTTAATGCGTTTTTGTACGCGATTAAAGTATTGGCCGTTAAATTCAACTGTTCGTTTAAATATATATTGAAAAATTGCATTAAGGTTAAATCTTTTAGACTATCATCTATTGAAAAGGTGATAGTCTTTTTTAATTCATCAATGATCGTTTGCGCGTGAATTTTAGCAGCCTTTTGCGTTTCAAAACCCTGTTTAGATTTCTGGCGCCAGCGGTTGCCGTCTTTGTACGAAACGATGCATTGAAACCCTTTATCTTTCTTTCTTATGGTTATATTGCATTGCATCGTCTAATTCCTCTATTGAATATTTGGCTATGTAATGCGCGGCAATAAATAAAGCTAATACTATAATCGCTAATATATATCTATGTTCTTGCCACGGCACAAGGCCCAAAGCCAAGCCAATAATTAAATAAAAAACACTTTGATAAAAAGCTACATTAATTGCATCTTTCTTTTTCATGTTGAACCCCTTTATTTAACAATAAATGCGCAAAAGTATTCGCATCTATTTCAAGTTTTGCGCGTGTGGTGCTATCTAAGCCGCCGTATAAATCGTATTCACCATGAAGCAATGCATGCCCTAATTCATGCGCAAGTGCTTCGCGCTGCTGGCGCCTACTTAACCGGCTATTTATAATAATAGCCTTTTTAATCTCCGGTTTAATCAGTACACCACTAACACCTACGGGCATACGTTTATAAAATACTTTAATGTTTAACTTGCTTGCAATGCTGCGCGGTTCATTTGAGCCGTGCGACTTAATTAAATCTAAGACAAAAGAACACATATTGAACATGCTAACAATTCCCCTTGAATATTATTAATCTTCTAATACAGCTTTCAACACCTTTGATAATTTCGCTTTTTGCGAAGTAGTCAGTTTACGATCACCATAATAACAAATTAAAGTGCTATCACTTAATTGTTTTAAATCAACTTTTCTTTCGGTTGGTTTAATCTCAGGCGTTCCCGCTACGCCTTCCGTAAAATAAGAGGTTGGCACGTTGAAATACTCAGCCAAAATTTTAACAGTCTTTAAACTAGGCGTTGAGTTTTGAGTTTTCCAACGTGAAATAGTACTTTGTGCTATGCCTGTATCCTTTGAAACTTGATACATAGAAACGCCTGTTTTTTGCATGGCATCACTGAACCTTTGGTAAAACATGTTTAACCTCCGCAAATTATAAACGATTATTTATGATAATTTACGAAAAGTTTACTAGACTACTTGCGGAAACGCAACTATAATTAAGCCATAAGGTAGTTGCGAAAACGCAAGCAATCTTATAAACAATCGTGTTATAGCAGGTATGAAAGGTGAAATATTTATTACTTGCTATAACGCAAGTATATCAAATAGAAAAGGTGGTGTAAATGATTAAAACTGTTTCGAAGAATATTTTTCGCTTGATGGATAACAAGGGTGTTAGCGCTTATAAGCTATCTAAAGAAACGGGAATATCGGAAAGCGTTATTTCTAGGTGGCGAAGTGGTGAGCAATCGCCTAGCGTTAGCAGCCTGGTAAAGGTGGCACACTATTTCAAGTGTGGGTTATCTGAATTGATGAAAGGAGATACGAAATGAAATTAACATACACCGTTGATGAAGTAGCTGAAGTGTTAGGCATTTCAAAATCTTCGGTGTATAACCTTAGGAATAATGGCGTTATTCACGCCATAGAGAAATTACCAGGTGTATTGTTTTCAGTACAAGAAATTCAAAATGTGGCGGGCATAGAGAACGAGTGTAACGCGTTTAACTACCGCAAATTATTGAAACGATGTGAAGAACTTGAAGAGGAAAACACAAAACTCAAACAAGGTATAAAAAAAATCACCAGCCAAATGCTGATGATCACGGGAGAAATGTAATGCGATTACTCACGATAATTAAAATTATCGGTGCGGTATTCCTAGCTGGTACGCCTGGAAGTTTAGAACTAGACCGCATCACAATGTACGAAGCATGCTTGCAAATCACTATTGGGATATTGTTATTATGCGGCGGAATATACATTGATGAAATTAAAAGAAATGCCCAACAGTAGCGGCAACTACAATTGGGCAACGATGCAAACCATGAGAAAGCATCTTAACCACATCATACAACGATGTAGTTGAGGTGGCAAGGAGAAAAAATGGACTGGAAATTAAATAAAGAACAAATTGCAGAAGTTACTGCAATGTATACAGAGTTATGTGAAAAAATAACGGATAAAGACGTTTCTTTAAACCTTAGTATTAGAAAAGATTGCACGGAAGATAGCAAAGTAGTTTTTGTTTATGATGTGTACGCAATATTTAAAGACAAAATAATTTATGTAAATATGGGCGAACATCGTTCGTTAATGGACTCACCTATAACGAATAATAACATAGCGGAAATTATTGCGTTCTTGAAAGGTGATAAATAAAAATGGCTAGTATCTACGAATTAAACAAAGATTATGCAGAACTTTCCGCAATGCTTGAAGCGGCAGAAACAGAAGAAGAAATTCAAGCAATTCAAGATACGTTAGAAATGATTAACGTATCAATCGAAGAAAAACTAGAAAATACGGGTAAATTTATCAAAAATACGGAAAGCGATATCGCTGGTATTAAAGCAGAAATCGACCGTTTAACCGCAATGAAGAAAACAAAAGAGAATTTTGTTGAACGGTTAAAAAATAACGTTGAATTTGCACTAAAAGAAAAAGGACTTGAAACGCTAACCGTTGGTACTTTCAAATGCGGATACCGTAAAAGTGAAAGTGTTGAAATTATCAACCTTGATGTAATCCCGGCGGACTTTACAAAGGTTGAAATCAAAGCCGATAAAACGGCAATTAAGAAGGCTATTAAAGCTGGGGAAATGGTAGAAGGCGCAGAAATTAAAGTAAACCAAAATTTCTATATTAAATAGGCGGTGTAGATATGGAATTTAGAACACTAAGAGAAAATGAAATTGATTGCCGTATCCAATCATTGAGCGAAAAGAACGGTGCAGTCGGTGCGGTGGTATTGCTATACAAAGATGCGCGCGTTGACATGCGTATGCTTGATGAAGTTGTAGGCGCATTGAATTGGCAACGTGAACATAAAATTGTTGGTGATCGCTTGTATTGTACAGTTTCGATTTACAATGAAAAAACTGGTGAATGGGTAAGTAAAAGTGATGTAGGCACAGAAAGCAACACAGAGAAGGAAAAGGGGCAAGCATCTGATAGTTTCAAGCGCGCCTGCTTTAATTGGGGCATAGGGCGTGAATTGTATTCAGCGCCATTCACATATATTCAGTTAAATAAAGGCGAATGGTACACCGGAAAAGACGGAAAACCTAAATCATATGCAAAATTCAAAGTACAAGAGATTGAATATGATGAAAACCGCAATATAAGAAAATTGGTTATTGTGGATAATAAAGGCTCAGTACGTTTCACAATGGGAAGTAATAATGCACAACCAACAACACAAAAGAAAGAACACGTACAAGGATATGATGAGTTTCTAGCATTGCAAAAGCAATACAATGTACCGCCTGCTGAAATTACGAAATATGTTGCAGCAGAATTCAAGAAACCGCGTGTTGCATTGCTAGATGAGTTTGAAATGGTGGCTGCATTAACCTGGTTGAAAAAGCGAATTGAAGAAAGCGCAAAATAATGAAGTGGGTAACAAAGGGAATTAATTTAATAAAGTCGATTGGCTGGAATATATTAATTCCCGCGCCGATTGATGAAGCGTTAAAAAAGTTAGACCCGGACATTGAATACATAGTTGAAATTAAACGTAAAATAAAGCGCCGTTCATTAAATGCCAACGCTTATGCGTGGGTATTGTGCGATAAGATAGCCCGTGAATTATCAAAACATGCCTACATCTCAAAAAATGACGTCTACAAGCGAGTTTTGATTGAATGTGGTGGGTTTACCTATCTACCAATTCAAAACGATGCCACAGAGCGTTTTATCGAGATTTGGAAAGGGCATGGGTTAGGGTGGCACGCTGAAAATGCGGGGCCTGCTAAAACAGAAGGTTATACAATCATTCGTGCATATCACGGCTCATCAGTATATAACCAACAAGAAATGGCAAGGTTAATTGATGCACTTGTTGATGAGTGCAGTCAACTAGGTATTCCTTTAGAAAATGATGAGTACATCAATTCATTAGTACAGGAATGGGGCGAACATGAACAAAAGGAAAAAGCTG
>UMII01005378.1_pt1 | contig 30258 bp, 22 predicted proteins | sample 1965731 | NCBI WGS metagenome assembly UMII01 (sample SAMEA4836118, study PRJEB28245) | human gut metagenome | biome: gut microbiome; material: fecal sample | place: Denmark | collected 2008
CATTATTCTGGGAGTCAGCCCACTCCACAGTTACAGGAACAGACTTGGTATTGCGATTATGCGATACCTTGATATCGAGTTCGCTTGCGGTCCAAGCGTAACCATTAGCCCCCTCTGCAATGTGAGCATTAAGGTCAGAGGTAATCTCTGCCTTATAGATAATTTCCTTTCCGCCATTGTGCTTTTTCACATCATTGAATGTGTAAGTCCAAAGGTCGAGGTCCTTACCGCCGTTGATGGTTGCAGTGCCTACATCTACCGTCTCCCAACGATAGGTCTTGGCATTCCACTCATAAGCGGTGAGTTTAACATCCACAGATTCCGGACGAGTGTTGTCTCGATTGCTTTCATCATCCCAGTAAACCGAAACGGTTTTGTCCATCAGTTCAACGTCACGGGAGATGATGGCGCCATTCTCGTCACCCGTCGGATCATTTGCGCTATTAAGGTACTTGGTTGTATAGTTGTTCTCATTGTACTTAGTTGCCTGGTCGTCATTAGTAACCGTAGTGGTATAGGTGATTGCCTTACCATTAAGGTACTTCTGATAGTTTCTCCAAGTATAAGTCCATACGTTTCCGTCATCGGAAACAGTGCAAACAGCAGGGTTAGCGCTTACAACGCCAGTACCGGAGTTGTGACCCAGAAGATCCTTTACTCGCTGACCGTTAGCATACAGGTTCAATGTTACTGCACGCGGACGAACACCGTCGTTATTGCTGTCGTCATCCCACTGGATGGAGAACTTAACATCGTCGCCAGTTGTAATCAGGTGATGCTCGAGATTGATATAACCTGCATACAGCGCAGCGTAATTGTTAATAGCGTAAGAGTATGTGGTAGATACTGCATCATCATAACGAGATGCGGTAGAGCCTTCAATCTCACCGGCAGTTGCTCCGGTGTCATCGATGGTATGAGCGATCCACTCTGCATCGTTATAACCCATAAAGATCAGCTTGTAAGTGATCTTTTCGGTAGATGTATCAGATGTGGTAATCGGAAGATCAGTAAAGGTCACCGACTGCTCATCGTTCCCATCGTAATTAAGAGTTTGCTGACGTACTACTTGGTCGGTGACGGACGATACCAGACCAATCGTTACACTCTTCGGACGGCAACCATCATTGTCCTGAAGATCAGACCACTTAACAGTTGCAGTATAAGTGGTGTGCTCCTCGTCCCACTTAGCGTAAAGATTCAGAACCCAGTAGTCTCCATTTTGCTTGGTGTTGGAAGAGTCAAGCTTCAGGCCATCTGCTACTTTATCGTCTCCGTTCGGAGTGCGAGTCCAACCAGAAAACGTCTGACCAGATGTATCTGTCATATCTGTCAGAATATGAAGCAGCTCATCATAGTCATACGTCTGAGTCTGGATAAGACCAGTGCCCTCGCGGGTATCGTAGTAGTTTACCTGTACTTTTTGAGCGACCCACTTTGCATAGAAGGTCTTATTCTCGGTTGCCTTGGCATCGGCCGAAAGCGGTGTCGAGCATGCCTGATCCGCATACCAGCCGTCAAACTTATAGCCGGTACGAGTCGGGGCTGCCCCCGGAGTAATGGTTTCATCATACTTCTGGGTCGTAGAGGATCCACCGGTGCCACCATTAGCGTCCCATGTAAAGGTTACATCGTTTGCTTTCCATACGCCGTATACGGTGTTCTGAGTTTCGTTAGGCTGCCAACCCTTATTGACATTTGGAGCTGTTGCATTCGGAGTCGTTGCCCAACCCAAGAAGGTATAACCCTTGCGCGAAGGGTCTTGCGGGAACTGGAACGGCAGCTGTGCGGTATATGTTTTTTTCTTACCATTTACCGTAACTGTCCATTCAAATTTACCAGCAGCACAATAAACTGCCGTCACACCGGTGCCCGGCAGATTATAATCAAAATATCCGATGTACATATCGCCGTTGCCCATCTGCGATGGATCGGTAGACTTAACGATAACGTCCCATTGAGCATAATAAACCTTGTAGGTACCCTTGGGGACAACTGCATCGCCCGTTAATCTGGTGCCACCAGTCGGTTGGTCATACCAACCTTTAAATTGAAAAGTGACGTTTCCGGCGTTAGCTGGTTTCGCATCCGTTGGCGGGGAAATCTTTTTTCCAGCTGCTTCGCGGTATGCGATCTGAGCATCACTGCCCGGCATGTTCCAGTCAAAGATGATGGAACCCATGTTCGTATCTGCATCCTTCTTATCCGGAGGAGGAAGTTCAGTATCCGAACGGAATGGGAACATGGTCAGGTTTGCCCAGTTTACTCGCCACTTTGGAATATCATCCGTATAGCCGCCGTTTTCCTTATCGTTTATAAACTGCTGAACCCAGCGTTCAGGGATACGTACCTGTGCATCGTAATATGTACCGGTATCTCCCATATTTTCGACATAACGAATAGAGTAAGGAGATGGCGGTGTTTCTTTGATGTACGAGTCCGTAACTCCTGTATTTGGATTCTTATAATGAGGCGTACTTACAAAACTACCCCAAGAAGCAGCGTTACCGCCAATGTAAAATGTGGCGCCGCCAGATTGGTTGCCCGCCCAAAAGTTTGTGGTCTCATTGGTGCTGTTTACCTTAGTTGAATCAAACGGTTTTGTCTCATCAGACTGATACGTAAATGTCGAACCGGACCAAGAAGGAATGGTTGAATCCGGCATTATCTTGTTGTGGAACGTGCATTCCAATTGCAAAAAACCTACGCCTGGTTGTACCGTTCCATACGTCCTGCCCAATTCTCGATCCGTGTTATCCGGGTTATCCGTGGGGCCAACATTACCTGTTGCATTTGTAGGCTTTACAACATAATACTTTTCCTTCGTGTCCGGATCCGTATAAAGGAAGGTATCAACCCACGTTTTCGACTTCATGTTCTGAAAAGATACCGTCGGCTCAGTGGATCCAGCCGCAGGTCTATGAATCTGAATGCCGAATCCTGGCTGTGAAATCAACCAAATCCAACGATAGTCTCTTTTCTCCGTTGAGCTAGTATCGTCATTTGCTGCCCCAGCCACAGACGGAAACATAGAAAAAACACAACACAAAGACAAAAGCAATGCCGTGATGCGTTTCATCACTGAATTCTTTTTATGAAGAAATTTCAAGCAAAACACTCCTTTCTCTCATAAAGAGATAATGTTATATTAACGCACTGATTGAATTTTGCGGAGCAGTGCCTCCTACATGCAATCATTTTTATTACACACATCCTTATAAATAAGAAAAAGGCTTGAATTATTACTCAAGGTAACATTCAAGCCTTTTAGACTGATTGAATTTTATTTAGCGGCACAGATCTAATCTGATACCCATTCTAGTGGAATTACTCTCTCTGACATCACCAGCCGTAATACGGCTGCCAAGGATTTCATAAGTGTTACCGTCGATGACTGTCCTCTGACTAGTAGTTTCGATTGCCGTTCCAGCTACAGTCAGAACCTGTTCTCCGGATTGGATCTTATCGTAAATGCTTTTAGGCATCTTCAGCTGGAACTCTCCAAGACCTGCATCGATATACACTGTGGTCGCATTCCACCAACGGTTGGGAGAAACTCGATCATCCACTACATCAATTTCCACTGGGAAGCCACTCAGATTGTCTTCTTCACCAGTTTGGCTGCAGAAAGTGTAGTATTTAATGGTTCGTGTAATGATTTCCTCTCCGCACGTATCAAGAAGGTTCTGATACTGTGCGCTATACTTTCCATATGACGGATAGTAATAACACATCAGAGAAGAGCTGCCACCCATGTTGGCGCTACGAATGCCGGAATCGCCAGTTTGACGATAATCGCGGAGGATGGTCCAGCCATCGGAGTCTGCGTTTGAGGTTGAGTTTGATGGATTACTCGGGGTGGTCGGAGTCGTGGGTTCGGAGGGTTTCTCAGGCTCCGTAGTATTACCTGTATCCTCTTTTCCGTATCCCACATTGGTCAGGACATCCACTCTCTGATTCGTCGCATCCCACTTAACACCAATATTGAAGGCTTCTGCGATATCTCTCAGTTTGAAGTAGTTGTTCTCATTGATGTTATATGCAGCGTAGTTTTCCTTCTTGCCGTCTTTGTAAATAACAGAAGATGTTACCTTGGCATCTTTAGCACCTGCGGGAACGGCTCCCATTTCGCCACCGACGGTGGTGTAAGGCTTGTTGGAAAGAAGGTTGATGGCTTTCTGATTTTCATTCCATGTAACCTCAAACTGCTTCTCGGTTCCATTAACCATGGCCGCCAAATCTCTCAGTTTGAAGTAGTTATTTCCATTGATTGCGTATGCAGCGCAGTTGACCTGCTTGCCGTCAACATAAACGCTATGAGAAGTGGGTTTCGCGTCAACAGCGCCAGCGCTCGTAAGCAGTGCAGCACTTACTGCACCAATCATAAACATAGTGCGTTTGTTCATATTCTTTGGTCCTTTCTTTTTCACGAATGAATCATCTTCGACTCCCTCAAGCTCCAATGATCCATATAAGGTGGGTTTGCTGTAATTACCTATATTATACCATAGGTGAGTTTCAACAGCAATTCTTACTGTTAATTTTCCGGACGGCTTGCGATCCGGAATCTGCTGGGATGACGAGAGCCTCTCTCGTGTTTGTCAAGGTTCAGCACTCGGTTCTTGAAGAAGCACTGGCTGAAAAACCAATCTTCCTTTTCATTGAAATTATATCATTATCGGATTTATTTTGCAAGTCTTATTTCCACTGTATTTCAGTTTTATGTTTTTACTGTGTTTTCTTCTTGTAGATTTAAAAAGCCGAAACCGCCTCAAAACCTTGGAAGGCTAAGAGACGGCTTCGGCCCTGCGCGATTGCACAGTAAAAAGGGAGTAACGAGCAGCGAACTCGTATGGAGAAAGGTGAAAAAACCATTCTTCGCTGCTCTATCCGAAATATATAAATCATAGAGCAGGTAGGAAGTGCTCCATGATACTTCGGCAAAACAATACTTGTACTCGATATAATGGATTATTTAATATTTTGACGTTATTTATATAACATAAGTGCTGGATCAAACAGCTATGACGCACCGGTCTCAAGGGGGTTCCGCCTCCCTCATTATGCGAAAAAGCTGTTTGATCCAGCACTCATACTATGCCGTTGGCTTAGTTTCAAAACTGAACCGAACTGAAAACAATCTGCTCGAAGGAGATAATTACTACTGAGGTGAAAGTGCAATCCCTGTCTTTCTCGATTCGGTTTTGTTTACGTGATTATTATATCATATACTTATAATTTTGCAACCTTTATTTTCGATTTTTACCATTTAATTTTTTCGTGATATTATGGAATAGACTAAAAAAATCGGGTTTTTATTGTCTCTATTCTCCTTTTTTTAACGAATTAGTGAATGTCCAAGTTGGTTATTTGAAATCATATTTTATTTCATTATCCATTCTGTTGTTGGTTTTTATGTTTTATTCTTTACCAAAGAAATCTGGTATGCTATAATAGGCTCAAATATGGCACCGCATGACCCGATATATGGTGCGTATTTGTTGAATAAAGGAGTGTTTTTCTGTGAAAACCAAAAGAATTATCGCATTAGGGTTAAGTGCAGTGTGCCTTGTTGGTTCGCTGTGCGGCTGCAAGGGCAAAGATACTCAAACTGACGATGGAGCAACCACTTCCTCTGTCGCTGTTGATGTGGAACATGGTGACGAAGCCCTGAAGGAAATAAAATCTCTCAACGATCCCCTTGCCCTGTTGGAACAATTCAAAACTGTTGAGGTTGATTCTTCGATCCACGACAAGACTGGTACTGAGATTTCTCATATAACCATTCAGTACACTCGAAACGACGATGGATTTTTGCAGACCGCGACCCATCTCAAGTACAACGCATCCGACTACGCAGACGCCAGCGATTATTACACCAATACAAGCATGTCTGCAAGCACGCCACCTGCGGTGTATACTGTTTCCGAAAATCAGAACTACATGGTTTGCTACCCGACGTCTGAATTCGAAAGCATGGTTGACAAAGAGCTTATCTGCTGGTTCACTGATACAACGGATACCGTACAGAATGTAACAGACCAGGACGGCTTTAAGACCGTTGAAGTAAAGAGCGTATCTAATGAAGACGATACTTATTACTATATCTGCAATTACACTATGGACAGCGACTCCCTGATTTTGCAGGCTCTCGATATCACTGCGTATGCCAAGGCCGACACCGAAGGTGAAGAAGATACAGTGGCTTCCACCATCACTTACTCCTTCAAGTACGATGGAGAGTACGCTCCGGACGGAGATACTTCCACCGGCGCAATCGGTGGTGACGGCGCAAAATGCGCACTCACTCTGGTTATCAATCCCGGCGCCGACGACGAAGAAACCCAGACCTTTAAGGTTAACCAGGGAACCAATGTTTCTTTCAACAGTGAGCATTCCTTTGAGGCATTCGCCAGCAAGGATATGAAAACTGCTATGAAGAACGTAACTTTCGATACCTCTGGAAAGAGCGCTACTTATTATATCCGTCTCTCCGACGAGGCCGCTGAGTAACTACTCGCATCCTGCTTAACTGCATATCAAAAAACCGCAGCTCATTAAAGCTGCGGTTTTTCTGTTTCTATAAGTTCCTCTCGAACATTTTGGAGCTTTCTCGGATCTACTATCACTTCCGACTCTCCTTGTATGTCCCAATAGGTCAAAATATCTTCTTTGGCGATATCTGCCTCGCATACAAAACCTTTATTCCCAAAGCGCTTTGAAAACCATACGGCCATGTCATGATCCGTAGTCCACGACAGCGACATTATGTCTTTCTTCTTACCAGACGTAACTCCGCGATATATATGTATGGTTTTCGGTAGCTTATTATAGGCGGCCAACTCTTCCTTATGCATCAGCAGTTTTTTGGGACATTCCTTAAAGAGTTGACATAGCTGTGAGTGCGAAAAATTTGGATCCTGATTCGGGAATTCTACGCTCCGCCATGCAAAGCGTAACAGCTTCGAAAGGTCCTCAATTGACAGATAGTCATTTACATACTTAATGAATGCCAATCTGTAGCCTTTGGAAATTCGACTAAGCAGAAGCATCGGGTCCGTGATCTTACGAATGACATGCTCCATTTCCTTCTGCCATAGTTGCAAATCATCCGGCTTCATCAGTTCTAACATACGCATAGAGCCATCGACATTTAATGCCGAGATTGGCGCATTGGTAAATGGGTGTTGAACCACAGACGGGAAAGAAGGGTTTGGCTGAATCGGAAGATATAAAAAGAGAATTGCTGTTTCGATTACTTCATTCAAACAGGTACTCTTTACTCTCATAGAAGCCACTTCCCTTCTGTATGCAATAACGAGAGGCCTTTCTGTGTCTTATTATATCACTTCTTGAAGTTTTGTGCAACTTATATTTATCAAAGCATTTACGCGCATTGTAAAACAACCAACTTGGTCATTCACTAATTCGTTGGCATCCATGTTTTATATCGCAAAAAGGCTTGGACATTCACTATTTCGTGAATGCCCAAGTTGGTAATTTAATGCATTCTCCCTTTCTTGCTGCTGGTACGGAATTATTGTCTTCGAGATGTTCGATGTGAACACCATCACGAACTGCCAACACTCTATACATATCGTTTTTGTAATCGAAACAGAAGAATACTTTTTGGGGTATAACATTTTCTCCTTGCTCTTTTTCTATTCGTATTATAGCAGGTCATTACCCGTTGTGCGAATTCCGCACCCGCAAGCAAGACAGCGGTGTTAACTATTTAGTGAATGACCAACTTGGACATTTGCTAAGAACGCCGGCAAAGGAGAAGGCATTTCATTTATCCAGTTCTCGGTTCTGCAGAGTTCTGGTAATTAGAATTTGCTTATATTTTGTTTTATATTGCATATTCGCGGAAACTTCCGCAAATCCTCTTGATAAAATCAGCAGCATGTGGTATCTTATGGTTAGAATTAGATGATAGGAGGAGTAATTATGCTGTTGGAGTTTTCGTGCTCAAACCACAGATCTATTCGAGACGAAATAACGTTTTCGGCAATGGCGAGTAAAGATACAACATTCGAAGAAAAAACGAAGGAAATCTCGTGTGGCAGAGTATTAAGGTCCGCGATTATTTATGGCGCCAATGCTGCGGGAAAGAGTAACCTTATTGATGCGATTGCTTTTATGCAAAATCTTGTGCTTGGCAGCATCAACTTTCAGCCTGGTATCGGTATAAGAAATAATCCTCACAAACTGGAAGGATATTCGAAACCGAGCACATACAAAATTCAGTTTGTCTCTAATGATGTGAGGTACGCTTTTGGGTTTACGCTGAAAGAAACGCTTGTATCCGAGGAATATCTGTATTGCTTTCCCAATAATAGACAGGCCGTCATCTACGAACGAGAGGGTGAATCGTTTGTAGAGGGAAGTCGATTTAAGGGCAAATTCTCTTCGTGTAAGGATGTTTTGAAACCCAATCGCCTATTGCTGTCATGCGCTGCTAATTTTAGTTCCATTGCTGAGATTGCAAGTGCATTTAATTTTTTCCGAAACGAGTTGGTCGTGTATAATCCAGGAAGTCAGTCCAACTGGTTGAACTATTCTCTGCATCAGCTTGCGAGCAATTCCGCTATGAAAGACGCGGTGCTTACGTTTTTGTCTGAGCTTGGAACAGGAATTAAGGATGTTAATATCACTATTGACAAGCAGAAGCTCGATCCCGCCTCTTTGCCGCCGGTGCTTGCAGATGAATTCAAAGCTGCTCTGTTACAAAACGATTTCGATTCTGTTACTTCACGCATTGTTTACGAGAATATGGAAACCGATTTAATGGAAGAAGAGTCAGCTGGCATTAAGAAATTGTTCGGCATCCTGTGTCCTCTCATCGACATAATGTTTAACGGAAAAGTTTTAATCTGCGACGAGTTAGAAGATAGTCTCCATGAGTCGTTGTTGTATGGGTTGGTAGAGATGTTTATGAATGCGCGGTCATCTGAATTTTCGCAGATGATTTTTACAACGCACGAGACTGGTATTCTGAATCTTGGCTTGTTCAGACGAGATCAGATTTGGTTCGCAGAAATGGATCCTCAAAGACGAGCAACGGACTTTTATTCCCTTGCTGAGATAAAGAACGTTCGCAAAGAAGATAACTTCGGACGAGGTTATATTTCCGGTAAATACGGAGCAATTCCTATGTTGAACCTTGATTTTGCGAAAATCGTTTCCAAAATGGACTGAGGGGTATAGACATGGAGAATGAAAGAGATTTAGGCTTGGCATCGCGCAAAGAGGAAACGCGAGAAGTAAGGCAAGTAACTATCCCATTGCAATTTACTCTTGCAGAAATTAAACAACATTTCGAAGAGAGTATAAATGCAGTAAAGAAGCAATATGATGTGGCTCAGTCATTATCCGACGCCGGAGATCTCGATGGATGTAAGAATATATGGAGATCCCAAGTTGTTTTTGCGGAAGGAATAATGGACTTCTATATCCACGAAATGAGCAAGTATTGTTTGTTCCGTATGTTTAACAGGGAGTGGGAGAAATCCCAACAATATGAGCATTTCCAAGTTCCTATGGAAATTGTCGAAAAGGCAGCCTTGGGTCAAGAACCAAAGGATTGGTTCTTTGAACATCTGAACAAGCGCTTCAGCAGGGATGTATTCCTTTCTTCTGAGAATATGAAGCAACAGTTAAACCTCATTGGTATAGGTTTTGTACCTGCAATGGTCAGAGCGTTTCCGGGTGCCAATGAAGAGGTCTCGAAGAAAATAGGGTCGAAGACCATTGCTGCTTTGTTCGAACGGCGTAATGCTATCGCTCACCAAAATGATAGAGATCATGCCTCCGCCAAACAAAATGACATTTCGAAAGAATTTGTTGAAGAATATATCGGGAGTATCGAAAAGATTGTTAATGCAATTCATTCGATAGCTGAAGAGAAATCATAAGAAGAAATCTCTCGGAGCAGCAAAAGAAAGTTGTTCGTCAAATGGTAGAAGCGATTAAAGGAGAGTGAACGATATGAGCGAACCGATTTTTACCTCCGATCTGACGATGGAACAGATTGAAAAGAATTTTGAGGGTATGGATTTCTTTGCAGGGCTTATGGAAGGGCTGCAAGAAGCCTATGCCTGTGAAAAGGGTAACGCTACTCCCGGCACAATCTCTCACAAACGTTCGTTGCCAAATATCGATGTTGCCGCCGTTCGCACTGCGCTGCACATGACGCAAAAGGTTTTTGCAGAAATGTTGGGTGTATCTATCCATACGGTTGAGGCGTGGGAGTGCGGCAGAAGCAATCCAACGCCGACGGCTAAGAAGTTAATGTATCTCATTCAAGAGGATAATTCACTTGCACAGAAATTGCAGTTACAGGCGTAAACAAAGGTCACAGGATTGGGTTTCCTGTGACCTTTTCTTTGTTGTTGTGTAACGTGTGAAAATATAATCAACAATCACCGTATCACGGCGGATAGATGATTGATTGTTTTTATAAACACCCTGGCGAGAAAACCCATGGTTTCAACCGTGGGATGATAGCCCGAATTTCTCTTAATATTTCTGTTTTTTTCTTTTGATAGCGTAGCTGTTCGCCTTGCTTTTGTCTACTGTATGTGATATAATATATGTATGAATAATACATATAAACATACGAAAACGACGGTATCGTTAATAAACTACCACTTTGTATTTTGCCCCAAATACCGAAGGAAAATATTCAATATTCCCGGTGTTGAGGAACGGTTTAAAGAGCTCACTCTTGCCCAGTGCAAGGAATGTGGCATCGACGTCCTTGCTTTGGAGTGCCATATTGACCATGTGCATATGTTCGTTAGTGTACTTCCGACGATGGGCATACCTGCAATCATGAAGCAAATAAAAGGGTCGACCTCTCGGGAATTAAGAAAGGAATTTCCTCAGCTTCAAGGTATGACATCTCTTTGGACGCGCAGCTACTTCGTGAGTACCGCAGACCATGTAAGTTCCGAAACCATCGAGTGGTACGTTAATACGCAAAAGACAAGACCTTAGGAGAAGCTATGAACAAGGGTGTTAAGTTTCGGGCATATCCCGATAAACAACAGCAAAACTTAATAAATCAGGCTCTTGGCTGTTGCCGACTCGTTTACAACAAAGGTCTTGCTATGCGCAATGAAGCATTTGCCAATGGCAAGAAGATTGGCTATAAACAAACATCCGCCATGCTCACAGGATTAAAAAAAGAAGAGGAATTCTCTTTTCTTAAGAACGTAGACTCTATTGCATTGCAGCAGTCGTTGCGTGATTTGGATTGCGGTTTTAAGAATTTCTTCGAGAAGCGAGCAAAACACCCTCTGTTCAAGAGCAAGCATAACAACCATCAGTCCTACAGAACCCTTAGTATCAACAATAATATTCGCATTGTAGGTAAGTATCTCAAACTCCCTAAGCTGGGCTATTTGGAAATCAGGCAGTCTATGCCTGTGGGACATATCAACAATGTTACCGTTGAAAGAACCCCTACCGGCAAATACTTTGTTGTGCTTAATGTCGATTTCGAACCGCAGCCTCTTAAACCCAAGAACGATGCCATTGGCATTGATGTAGGTATCAAGGAGTTCTACTCTGATAGTAAGGGGCGTGTGGTTCATAACCCAAAATACTTAGAGAACGCCATGCGTAGGCTCGCTCGAGAACAGCGCCGGCTTTCTCGCAAGCAGAAGGGCTCCAATAATCGAAATAAGCAGCGTATTAAGGTCGCTCTGGTTCATGAGAAGATTGCGAATCAAAGAAATGACTTCTTACAGAAACAGTCTACAATACTGGTGCGTGAAAACCAAACCATCTGTATTGAAGACTTGAATGTAAAGGGTATGCTTCGTAATCACAAACTCGCCAAAGCGATAGCAAGTGTATCATGGTCCGCCTTCTTTAATATGCTTTCATATAAGGCTGAATGGTATGGCAACAAGGTCATTCGGGTTCCGACCATGTATCCGAGCAGCCAAACCTGTCACTGTTGCGGATATAAGAACCCGCTGGTGAAGAATCTGACTGTTCGAAAATGGGAATGTCCTCAGTGCCATACTCAGCATGATCGAGACACCAATGCAAGCATCAATATATTGAACAAAGGGCTGGAAACAGCCTAAACTATAATAAACGTCCCTGTAGGCTAGGACATAGCCGAACAGGCTAATCTACGCTTGTGGAGATTGTGTAAGACTAAAGCCCTTGTGGCAATGCTACGGTCTATGAAGCAAGAATCTCTCCGCTTTAGCATCGCAAGAATCCCATTGCTTTAGCGGTGGGAGTGTCAATCGAACCGCTTTGCAAACTCAGTAATCGAACTTTCGCCAGAACCTTCTCCAATAGCTCGGAACTTCCATTCGCCATTCTTGCGATAGACTTCGCCAAACAGCATAGCGGTCTTGTTGTTGTAGTTCTCGGAGAGATTGTAAATGCACATCTCATTGTTTGTAAGAGCATCGACCAGCCGGATGAAGGCGTTCTCAATCATACCGAAATGCTGATGGCGATCATATGCCTGGTAGATATTTACCGCCAATACAATAGAGGTATACTCTGCCGGCACGCGGTCCAGGTCAATGAAGATCTGTTCATCATCGCCTTCCCCTGCACCAGTAAGGTTATCGCCCATGTGCTTTACAGCACCGGTGGCATGTTCAAGATGGTTGAAGAAAACAATATCCTGCCTAGACTTAAGCTTACCATCTTTCAACAGCAGCGCGAAAGCATCGCAGTCAATGTCTTGCGTCTTAAAGAGACCGGAGAAGAAGCCGCCGGCCTGCTTTACTTCATCCCATCCGAGGCCAACCATGATTTTGGATAAGCCCTGATTTTCTTTGGACAGACTAATGCGCTGCCCCTTCTGTAATTTAACGGACATTTGTGTTCCTCCTTAAAACTGCGAGCGGGCGCGTAGAGCTCTCGTACCCGCTCGCGGCCATACACAAAAGGTTTACTCAGCGTCGATACCGTACTGTGCGCACAGGGCAGCTAAGCCACCAGAGAAGCCGCTGCCGATGGCGTTGAACTTCCACTCGTTATTGTGGCGGTAGATCTCGCCGACGACCATTGCAGTTTCAATGGAGAAGTCCTCGCCCAGATCATAGCGAATGATCTCCTCGCCGGTCTCATCGTTGACGATACGGCAGTATGCGTTGCAAACCTGGCCAAAGTTCTGACGGCGCTTGTCAGCATCATAAATGGTAACCGTGAAAGCAACCTTTTCGATGTTTGCCGGAATTGCAGACAGATCAATAAAAATCTGCTCATCGTCACCCTCGCCATCGCCGGTGCGATTGTCACCCATATGCTTTACAGAGCCGCTCGGGTGTTCCAGATTGCCATAAAATACGAAATCCTGATCGCTCGTGCACTTGCCGTTTGCGCCAGCGAGAAAAGCGGAGGCATCAAGATCGAAATCCTGTCCGCCGTCGTACTTGTTGGTATCCCATCCAAGGCCAACCATGATCTTTTTCAGACCCGGAGCTTCCTTAGATAAGCTGATTTTCTGTCCCTTGCTAAGATTGATAGGCATAATTTGTTTTCTCCTTCCAACTCTTAAATAAAATATTCATCAGGCTGAAGCCTATCACAGCTCCTTTAAAACCCGATTAAAAACATGATAGTTCTGATCCCGGCGTGGCGGACAGTATACTGCAAACTCAATGGTATCGAATGCGTTACGATACTTCTGTACAATGGTCTTCATCGCGGCCGCGACCACTTCCGGAGGATTGCGGAACGCACCGCAGCCAAACGCTCCAAGGATAAGCACTTCTGCTCCCTTTGCCATTGCAATCTGGAATACGCGCTCCATGCGCTTCTCATGCAGCTTCTGCAGATCCTCATTCGAAATAGAAATCGAATGTGAGCCGTCACTCGAGTTCATGGCATTTGTCGGGATGTTCCTCAAATTCGGCGCTGCGCAAGTAAGCACATCGACGCAATACCACTGGCTTTCCGGCATATGCTTGGGAACATCGTCATCCGTCTTGAAAACGACAACGCCCGGTGTGTAAATGCAATCGTCATTGTGCAGCGGATTTCGCTCATGGCGATGCGGTACATAAAAGGCATTCCACATCTTAGCATTGTTCAGGCAAGGATACAACGTGGAGCACCGGCAAATCGCCTCTTCCTGCGCCGACGATCCACGAGTAACGCCGCCGCCCGGATTGGTTGCAGACGCGAAATTAAGTACACAGACCTTCTTGCCCGTATATGCCTTAGCCGCCTCCAACGTGCGTTTCCGACTCACAATGATCTGCGCTGGAGTACCATCGCAAACTTCTGTATGCGGGATCGGGAGTCTCCCCCAAAATATATCCTGCATCTTGCGAGACTGCTTAATCGCCAAACTCAAATACGGCATGTCCTTGCATGTTTTTTCTGTATCTTCGAAAACGAAAACATTTTCACTTTTCCCCATTGGTATATCGACTCCTACGCCTGAGCTTGGTTTAACTTTTTTGCGCCCTGATAGTTCTCGAACTCATCTTTGAGGACGGCCAGCCGCTTCTTATCCTCTTCGCGCTGCTTGCGAGCATTCTCTTGAATAGCCTTGGTCTCTTCAATGCCATTCATAATCGTTCTCCAGGTGGTCTCCAAGGTCTCTACCTTAATAGAGCTGCCGGACGCCAGCTGTGCAGTGATCTTGGACTGAGCGACAGTGTTCTTTGCGTTCTTGATCAGCATCTCGTTGGTTTTTGCGTCAAGAGCAGCCATAGACTCTGCCTGCAAACGCTGACGCTTCAACATAACTGCCTGAGCAAGTGCCTGCTTGAATACCGGCAGCGTAATGATAAACGCAGAGTTGATCTTGCGGACCAGATTGAGATTGCTGAACTCCATCGTCTTAATCATAGGGATAGACTGCATAGCCACGTTCTCTGAAATACGCAGATCCTGCGTGCGCTGCTCAAGAATCATCAGGGCATTATTCAGATTGGTCAGTTCAAACTGAATAGAATTATCCCCGGTGGAAGCAAGGGCTTCTTCTCTCTCTTTGATATAGCTGCGGATTTGCTCGCAGCCAAGTTCACCAGCAAGAATGTACTTCACGAGGTCATGGTAGTAGTTCACATTAGCCTCAAACATCTGGTCGAGACGATGGTTTGCTTGTTTAATCTCGGACTCGTACTGCTTGAGCTGAACGTAGATCTTATCTACTTCGTTGCCCATCGTATTGTACTTGGCCATAATCTTATCCAACTGCTTACGCAGATTGTTGAAAAAGGCGCCGAAAAGTCCCGGTTTTTCCTTAATCTCCTCAATGTCAAATTTGGACATTACCTTAGCCAGCGTATTCAGAAGCTCATTGGAGTCATCCAATTGAGACATATTGACGCTGTTAAGCACAACATCCGATGCCTTGGAAATTTCATCAGCTGCTTCCGCACCGAACGATACAATAGTATCCATATTATTGATTTCGATAGTGTTAAGCAGCGCGTCTACCTCTGGACTCTTAGCGAGCTCCTGAGTCATCTGCTGACGATCCGCAGCAATATCGTACTCCTTAACTACCATATCCGTACCGGGCTGTTGCGTAACTGCGATGGTATCCTGCTGATTCGGTTTCGTGAAATCTATTGCCAAACTGATCAGATCCTTTCTACGAAATTTTTGAGTCTTTCTCGCCAGCCTTTATTGGCCGCAAGAGGGATTTCGGACATCTTCGGAGGGACAAGGTTATACATGTACTCCCCTATCTGATGTTCTTCGCAAATAGGTGAATTAAAGTATTGTTCGAAGCACTGGTAGCCCGTTGGAGCAAAGACCAATACATCAAAACCAAGACGATTGAGAAACGAGGTCATGATAGCATCCTCTAAGGACAGGCCGTTTTCCCCTGTTACTGCATAAATGATTTTTGGATTTCTCTTTGTAAAATCGAATTTATTCAGAAGCTGCAGTATTTCTTTTTTGAAATTGAGAACCGTGGAGAGAATAATATACTCTGACCCGGTCTCGAAAGTGCCTCTGACCAGTTTGCTGACAATAAACTGCTCCAGATTATCCAGTATATAATCCTGTATCGGCTCTCGTAAGAAGCGGTACTGGTATACCGGATTCTGCTTAATAGCAGTCCTCTGCAAACGGTTGTTCCTCCAAAAATGAGTGGCACACGGTTTGATAGGATTATCATCTTCTCGGCGGATAAAAGGAACCCGCTCGATAAAAAGGGTATCCGGCGTAACGAGCTGCTTGATAGAAGCCCAGTACGCTGCGACATCTCCATCCTTAACGCCAGAAACCTTCGCAAAGATTGTAGGCAGAATAACGACGTCTCCCTCTACCGTGAAATTCGGCCGGAAATTCAACTCCTGATCCCACAGAATAGGAATTTCCTCATAGGTAGTCTGCAATACTATCGAGCGTGCTTTTGAATATTGCTGGTTCCGGTACAGGCCTGTACCTTGATATAGCAGAGTATCCAGATCCCGCTCGGCGTGGTATGCAACAGTGCCAGACTGAACATCCGCCGCGTCCTTGGGAAAGCGTGTTATAGGCAAGGTGTTTTTATACGAAATGACCTTTATCCCTTGACCAAAATAATTCGCTTCTGTTGCGTGGGGCGTTAAGAGAAGAACATCCACAGGAAGTCTGCAAAGCATTTCATAGAATAGCTGTTCTTTCTGGTCTTTACTTTCACCCATACGAATCAGACACGGAACCTCTGGCGGTTTCCATCCATCGAAAAGCGGTGATTGATACTTCTGCATCCAACAAATAAGGTATACCGCAATACCTGTGAGTTTTTCCATCGATGTTGAAACCATCTCAGGAGAAGTTAAGGTATCTACAAACGCTTTTCTCATTATGGACTGAAGTTCATGATTAGGACTTCTGAAGTTCCCTACTAAAGAAGATATCATCTGCTCTTTCGTCTGATACTTATCACGTCGAATTGCATTGATAGCTTCCACTGAAATTTCAGGGGCCTTATCAAGTACAACAATACGTCTGCCCGACGATTTGATAGTGGCATACATCTGATATAGATCAGGGACATATGTTTTCTTATCTTCAACTCCGCAGATCTGGAACGCGCAGCTATGGATTTCTTGGGGCTGCGCGTCTCTGTCGATAGCCTGTGTCTTTATAACTTCTATCCACGGAGTATCATCCGCGATCCATGTATTAGAACAGACATTCCACGAAGCAGGGGCTCCGTATAAGAGTCGCTTCTGTTCCTCTGCCTGCACTTCTTGACGCAGGGTTTTGAGGGAGAAATTCTCCGGAAAACGGTCTGTACATGTTGGAACTGCTAAAGTAGAAAGTTTGGACGCGGGATCATATTTCAGATACTCACTATCCCCGGCATACATCAGCCAAACTATATCGCAGCCGGCTTTGTGTAAAACTGAGAGCAGAGCTAGCTGATACATACCCGGTGTTGCTTCACACAATATCTTTGGGGAAACCGTAGAACCAATTCGGTTTGAAATGCGCTCGAACTTATAATAAAGCCAACACATAATTTTGATATATGCGTTTTGCAGGATACTCTCGGTCTTCCCTTTTTTTCGCAGGCCAGTAAGCACATCATATATGGCCTCTGACATTCGCGTGCGCGGAGTTGAGTTCATACGAGGAAGCCATACACGAAGACTGTCCGATATAAAACCAACATCCAGTTTAAAACCAGAAGGCATTATCTCGTTATAATACGTCAACTGTTGCGGTGTGGGATTTTGCAATTCTCCTTCTATAACTACACCAGCGTGAACAGCTTCCATATAATATTTTTTTATGGAAGCCTGAACTTCTGGATTAAAGGAAATAACGCGCAAAAATTGCGTGGTAGTTCGGTTTGGAACGAAGAAGGTATCAAACTCGCTTACATGTATATTTGAGTCCATGACGTTTCTCCTTCCCCAGTATTGCACGTTTTATTATTCAGCGTATATTGGTATTATATCACCAATGGAATTTTTGTGCAACCTTTGACATTCCCGCTGTTTCAGCTGTGAGAGCATCATGGTTGATCCCCGCGCACGCGGGGTAAATGCAGAAAAGGACGCCACCATCACCGTCACCCTGGGTTGATCCCCGCACACGCGGGGTAAATGCAGGCATATCAGCACGATCTGTCCCAGATGCGGGTTGATCCCCGCGCATGCGGGGTAAATCGATGCTCTGCGAGCCGGAGGCATATCGAATTGGGTTGATCCCCGCGCCTGCGGGGTAAATTTGAGAACAAAACCATCGCCGAGGATCTGCATAGGTTGATCCCCGCGCATGCGGGGTAAATGTATTTTCTTTAAACCGAGCAACCATTTGTGGAGGTTGATCCCCGCGTCTGCGGGGTAAATGCTGGTGCTTTCGATGAACCTGTCGTTCACCTGGATTGATCCCCGCGCATGCGGGGTAAATAATTTTTCTTGACATCGACCAGCTATCATGGTAGGTTGATCCCCGCGCATGCGGGGTAAATCTTCTTGGTTAACAGTGATTGTAGCTTCAACGGGGTTGATCCCCGCGCACGCGGGGTAAATACGGATTAGATCAGTTCGCGATATTTTCGCGTAGGTTGATCCCCGCGCATGCGGGGTAAATCATTTGGATCCGGCCGAACTGGGGCAAGTCATGGGTTGATCCCCGCGCATGCGGGGTAAATGGTGAAGCACGAGAAAAGCTCTTGCGAAATGCGGGTTGATCCCCGCGTATGCGGGGTAAATTAAAGTTGCAAACTGAATCAAATAGTGATAGGTTGATCTCCGCGCATGCGGGGTAAATTTACGCTGGAAAGCACAGCAGTTTTCGATCGCCGGTTGATCCCCGCACATGCGGGGAAAATCACGTCCCATCGCAAGCTATATCCACTAGCTGAGGTTGATCCCCGCGCATGCGGGGTAAATATAACGAAAAAACGAAAAATGGCAAACTAACCGGGGTGATCCCCGCGCATGCGGGGTAAATACTTAAAAATGTTATTTTTTATGCATAATTGCTTTCAGAACCATGTTAATGGGGATAACTATAAATGCAAGAGCTGCACAAATCAGCCAAGAAGGCAGGCTCAGGCGTTCGACGCTGAGTGCCTCTCCGCCAAAAGTGACGAAGATAAACTGCATAACCAAGATGGCCCCCATGACCAGCAGGAAATTTTTGTTGCGTCCAATATTCTCAAATGGATTAAAATGGTCTGTACGTGCGTTAAAGCCATTGAAGGTAATCGCCATCATGAAGGTTGCAAACAGTGCAGACTTGAGATATGTCACATCCACAAGGCCAAACAGATTGCGCACAGCCGGCAAGAACAGGATCGACAGACAAATACCCGTGATGTACGCTGCGCTTACACAAACTCGAATGAGCATCTGCTTGGTTACAATACTCTCCGAACGCGGTACCGGCTTATCCTTCATAAACTCCTTGAGCGCCGGCTCACTGCCGAATGCAATGGCCGCCAGTGTATCCATAGCCAGGTTGATAAGCAGCAGCTGAATAACCGTCAGTACAACCTTTTCGCCCAGCAGTGGGCCCACAAAACAGGTCAGGACCGCTGCAACGTTTACTGTAAGCTGAAAGATCAGGAATTTACGGATACTCTTAAACATGGTGCGACCGTACAAGATTGCCTTTTCGATAGAAGAGAAATTATCATCCAGAATGGTGATATCACCTGCGTCCTTGGCAACTTCGGTGCCACTGCCCATTGCAAAACCAACATCAGCCTTTTTCAGGGCCGGAGAATCGTTTACGCCATCACCAGTCATACCTACTACGTAATCAAGCTCCTGAGCGATGCGAACCAGTCGGCTCTTGTCTGTAGGAAGTGCGCGGGCTACAACACGGAGATTAGGCATCATGGCTTTCAGTTCGTCATCAGTCTTCTCTGCCATTTCAGCGGAGGTAATGGCAATATGTTCATCCGAAGTGAGGAGACCAGCTTCCTTTGCAATAGCTACAGCAGTTTCTTTACGGTCACCGGTAACCATTACAACCTGCACCCCGGCCGCCTGGACTTCCTTGATAGCAGCAGCCGCTTCTGGGCGAACATTGTCGCGGATACTGAGTACACATAACAGTGTCAGATCGCCTTCATCCGAGTCTCCTTCGATACAAGCTACAGCAAGCATACGCATCGAGCGGGATGCCTGTTTGTCCATGTAGAAGTCCATTGCAGCATGGTCTTCAAAGGGCTTAATCTTGCCCTGTGTATCCATAAACTTTGTGCAGCGAGCGATGATTTTTTCCGGAGCACCTTTGATAAAGGTCATCTTCTTGTCGTCGGCTTCAACTACAACGCTGGAATACTTTTTTGCAGAGTCAAATGCGTTGAACTTTTCAATACAGCTCTTATCCAAGTGCTGTGCCATTTTTTCATCTATCAGATATGCCATAAGTGCACGATCGGTGGAGTTACCGCCGATAACAGTGCCATCATGTGCAGCGCTTGCACTATTGTTAATGCCAATACCGGTTGCGATGGCATTCGCATAAATATGAGATACGCTGGACAGAGATGTGAAGTGTTTAAGGTCACCAGCAGAAATCTCAACGACCGAGAGCTTGCCGCTCGTAATAGTGCCTGTCTTATCGCTAAAAAGGATGTTAAGGCTGCCAGCTGTCTCAAGGCCATTGATCTTACGTACGAGAACGTTGTCCTTTGCCATCTTGAGAGATTGGAATGACAGGAGGATGGATGTCAGCATCGGCAAGCCTTCCGGCACTGCACAGACAATCACGGTAACAGCTACCGTGATAGCATCAATCAGCAGTCGAACCCAATCATAGACGGAGCTAGGGATATCGCCAGTTACAAACGTCTTAATCAGAATACCGAGAACAATAGCAATTGCACCGATATAACCAAACTTCGAGATCTGCTGCGCCAGTTTGCCGAGCTTTACCTGAAGTGGGGTTTCACGAGTATCTTCCTGTACCTCCAGTGCCAGCTCGCCGAAAAGGGTCTTATCGCCGACAACCTTAACTTGCATATAACCTTCTCCGCCGCAGACAACTGTGCCACGGTAGATATAGTATTTGTTCAGCAGGTCCTTGATGTCATAGGACTCAGTTCCGGTGCAAGGGATCTTTTCCGCTTCTTCGGTCTCACCGTTTAATGCGGCCTGATCGATTTTTAGAGAGCCCTCAACAACTTCGCCATCTGCTGGGATCTTATCACCCGCTTGGAGATAAACAATGTCGCCAACGACTACTTCGTCCACATGGATCTCTTTCAGTTCTCCATTGCGGATAACCTTAGCCATCTCCTTGGCGTTTTCGGCTGCTTTCAGTGCAGAGGCTTTTCCTTCCTGCTTACTTTCACTGACAGAAGCAACTCCGTTGGCCACCAGAATAGCAATCAGAATGCCAACCGGCTCAAACCATTCTGCCTGTCCCATACAGCAAAGAATGACCTGCACCACCAGAGCGACCATAAGGATCATGATCATCGGGTCTTTGAAACCCTCAAGGACCTTTTTCCATAACGGATCAGGTGGAATTTGCGTAAGAGAGTTTGAGCCATGCTGTTTTCGGCTCTGCTCAACTTCTTTGTCAGATAAACCGTTTCTCATAAATGTATCCTCACTTTCTGTCCCAAAGGAACAAAATCAACGAATTAGTGAATGTCCAAGTTGGACATTCTTTTTTCTTTCCCGAAGATCACAGCAATACTACTTGCTCAAAGATATCCGATAAGGCCGCAGACAGCAAATACAGCATTGCAATCATGGCTGCCAGATAACCCAGACTTCTACTTGCATTCTTCAGAGCAGGTGGCTTACATACAAATACCCAAAGCGCAAATGGAACGCAGCATATGCTTGAGATAGAGAATGCCTGGGTTTGTGTCAGCCCCACGCTGTATAGTTCTCTGCATGCAAATGTCGCCAAACCAACATTCACAATCCATATAGGCAAGAAACACACACTTGCCATACGCGCTCGAGTTTTGCAGACCGTGCGAGTTGAAAAATACAGATCTCCGTTTTTTACTTCAATGCAGGAAATTCGGATAACCAAAGCTGTGAGCATCGGAATGAATGAGCATAACCAAGTGTAATACATGATCACAGGCTATGCCTCCTCACCATGTTTCGCTGTGTCACCCGGCAGCAAATGCGGCGCATACTTCCGGAGCATTGTAACAATTTCTTCTGCGTTGTTGTCATCCAGCGCAAAGCAGCCAAAGCACGGCACGAAATAGCGGTGCTTGCAGACGGTAAGGGCTCTTTGTAAGTAAACAGGAACTTCTTTCCCCTCACCGGAAACATGGTTCGCATACAAACTGAGGCGTCGAGCCATGGTTTGTAAACTGAGATCCATAATCAATTTGAGTTCAGGAGCGTATTTGTAATCACCGGCCACATGCATGGTATCGCATATACTCTGAGCAATGCTATTGACCACCTTTTGCTTATGCGGCGTGTACAGTACGAAATAATCTGCCGAGTGCATGTGCGCCTTTAAGAGGAAACGAGCAATCGTATCTGCATGCTTTGAGCAGAATGGCTTATTGGTCGCTATACAGCAGTATGTAGCGCCGTTTGGCTTAACAATGCTGCCTCTACTCTTTGCGAGCTGCGAATAGATTTCAGTTAAGAAGATTGTCTTATCCTCATTTTTGACAAGAAACTCATTCAGTTCCTTGCAGGTTCGAATGGTCACTATCTCCATCGGCTTGGGCGATGCATGTGTTGTGATAACATTCGTTTCACGCAGCCACTTGGCCGGTTTCAACACTGTTGGGTCGGTTGTGTTCTTGCCAATGAAATCGTCACCCCGCCAACCACTCTCGAAATGATATTCTTCTATAGGGTATCCTTGAGAGTCAGATATACGAGTAACCCACATACAAGAGTCTGTAACCTCATAGCGAATTGTATCAGGCAGCTCCTCCGGTAGTTCACCTCGGTGGATTGCAAGGAACGCTTCTTTCGAACCACAATAAATCTTTGTGGATTGCCCATAAAGAATACCTTGTTTCTCGAATGCTTGCTTCTTCCCGTATCCGGTCAAAGGAGTTCTCGCTTCCGACTGAAGATACTCTACGAAATCAAAGTCCTCTCGGGCTTTTTCCATAACTTCTGCATCCAACTTAAATTTTCGGAGGCAGTTGGTTGCTACTCCCAGAAGCCGTGCTTTATCGAACTGAGTGCCTACACAATCTTGAAAATAATGTTCTTTACAATAGGTTACCATATTTCGCAACTGAGTGACGGGGATGCCTTCTTGGCTCGAAATAACAGGGTATTTCGTATACGGGAAAATGGCACGGAACGAAAATACTCGTAGATTAGCGTACATCTTTTTAATTTGCAGCGCCATGGTATCGGTGACCAGTTCATCCATGATTTCGTCTTCCCCGTTATAAGCAGCACCCATGGTGTCAGAAATAGCCTGTGCGATACTTGGAAGCAACGAAGGTCGCTTTTCACAGAACAGAACGATATATTCAGCCGAGTGAAAGTAAGCATTAACTACGCCGTCAATAATATTGTTCGCATCTATTTGATTAAATACGGAATGCACTTTTACCCGATGTAGCAAGTTGCAATTCGTTCGGATGAAATAGTCTCGCTCATCCTGGGTGGAGAAGATCTCAATAATCTGGATGGTCTCGAATTCATAGTCTTCTATGAATTCGTTAACGGCATCCACATCGTGAAAGGTATAAATCGTAGGTCGTGTTGCTGGCGCTTTCGAATAAAAGACATTGGAAACATACCTATCCCTCAATACCGCAGGAGCATCTATTGTGGGCCTTAATACATCGTAGAAGATAAAGTCAATGATTTGTCTTTCTGTAGCGAAGTAATATTTTTCTGCCCAGCCCTTCCCTGTTTCATTGCGGATCGTTAAGCACCACCCTGCAGAGTAGGCGTTACAGTACGACATCGTGGCTTTTCTCGTATCTTGGTCCATACCTGTGTACCGAACTATAAAATCTGCATACCGGATACCTGATTTATTGATCTGCTCAAAAGTGTACAGACATACGGAGATTAGTTTGGATTTTTCCTCATCCGAGACCATTTCCTCGAGCAGATCATATGCCAGTGCATTCGAACACTTTAAGGTAGAAATGATTTTACGAGCTGTATATCCTGCGTAGCAGAAGGAGTCTTCCTCACTGGGTGTAAAGCCACGACACCTTCCGTAGATTGCCCTTTCGTCTGCCAATGCCATCAAATTGCATCACGCTCCTTTTCGAAAGCATCGTCTAATTCCTTATCGATTTGTTTCTCACGTTCCTGCCTGCGAATAGAAACTATCTCTCGACGTGATGAACGCCACATCATTAACAGCATAACGCTTATAGGCCGTGTTCGGTTCTTTCTTCTGGCTTTCTTGACGCAGTGTAAACTCGAGTCGTCCGGAACGTAGACGCCAACATCCCACGGGATGAGTTTCTTGACATTCTCGTAAACATCCTCGGGCATAACGTAGTAGTTAAAATCCCCGATGAAATTATGACCATTCTTCGAATGAAAGTCTTCCTCGGATGATTTCACCTCGTAGCAATAGAAATCCCCCTTTTCGATACCAGAAACAGAGTTGTTTACAGGCTTGTACCTCATAAAATCTACGCGTATCGAGTGTTCAGAGGCGTAATCGAACGTAACCTCTTTCGCCCAGTAAATACGAGGGTCATTATTGGGGTCTATATGCTTTTTAACCAAATCGGATATCCTCGCTGTGATTTGTGGTCTGCTGACAGAAGCGCTCATGTGATTTCCTCCAAGCAATTTTGTGTAGTAAAGAAGCTACATCCCTGCATATGCAGGGGGAAAAAACAAAGTTGTGTAAGCATCGACTACGAAATCAGGTTGACCCCCGCGCATGCGGGGAGTATTTTCTACGCCAAAGCCTGTCCCTCTAGTTATAGGGTTGACCCCCCGCGCATGCAGGGTGAATAGACTGGCTCGTAGAGCCACTCGCGCAAAAGGGTGACCCCCGCGTATGCGGGGTGAAACGCTTGGCCCAAACATCTTCTATTTTTTTATGGGGTTGACCCCCGCACATGCGGGGAGAATTATTCCATCTGAATTGACCGTATCCGTTTCGTGGGTTGATCCCCGCGCATGCGGGGTGAATTGAGTATTTTTGCTTTTCCAACAACCGAAATTAGGGTGACCCCCGCGCATGCGGGGAGAATCCGATATCCCCTTCGAAAGGACTGGGGGTGCGGGGTTGACCCCCGCGTATGCGGGGAGAATAGGACACGCGACTGTATACTTTGTGCCCAGGGTTGACCCCCGCGCGTGCGGGGAGAATTACAAATACAAAACTGTGCCGATTGTTCGGCGGGTTGACCCTCGCGCATGCGGGGTAAATTGCGTCCGCAATGGCCTTGGTTCGAAGCTGACGGGTTGACCCCCGCGCATGCAGGGAGAATCCTTTTTTTGAGCCATGCGAGGAACTGAGCGCCGGGTTGACCCCCGCGCATGCGGGGTGAATGCCATCGCGCCTCGTGGTGCGCACGTCCCCCCTCAGGGTTGACCCCGCGCATGCGGGGAGAATATCAAAAGTATGCTTACCTCTCGCATCGAAGGAGGTTGACCCCCGCGCATGCGGGGAGAATTCTTCCGGGCGGTCAAGCGTCGCCATGAACGAGGGTTGACCCCCGCGCATGCGGGGAGAATAGCCAGCAAGCAAGAAGAACAGAAAGTTGATTGGGTTGATCCCCGCGCATGCGGGGAGAATACATAAAGATGTTGCAAAGATACAAAATCTATCGAAAAACACGGATTGTTACCCTACGATTGGTGCTACTTTTTTGATGACATTCGAAATAGCATCAACAGTCCGATCATCGTCTACAGATAAAACGAGCCGCTTATTGGTTCTGCGCAGCAATGCCAACGTAAAAGCGTCACTTGCACAACCCACTACACCTTCAACCAGTACAACATGTGTGTTGGCTTTTTCAATGCTCTCAAGCATATCCTGTGCGCAAATATCTTCGTCCGCCCGGATAACCACGGCCGCAGTGCTATTCTCCTGAGTAAGCGAAATAATATTAGCCACTTCTGCAGCATATACACCGTCGACCATAAGATGATGCCTTTTAAGCCACTCAGCCTCCCATTGATGCTTTGAAAGACTCTCCATCTCTTTTTTCTGGCGTCCCACCTCGCCCAAAATGTCTTTCGACTCTTCACCGGGCACATACATAGGCATGCTGTGGTTAGCAATACCAAGGGAAGCAGATGCCAATGCCATAAAGTCGGAATTGTACTTCTGAAAGGTGGTCTTCATCTGGACCTCGGCGTCATGGATTAGTTGCTGCTTTTGAGCCAGTTCATTTTCAGCCTCGGTAATCCTGGTTTGCAACAGAGAGTATTCTTCTCGAATAGCCTTTTGATTCTCAATGTCAGCCTTGATATCCGCAAGGACCTTCTCCTGTTCTGCGCAGGCCTGCTGGATTTCTTCAACGAATTTGGCTTTTGCCGAGTCTATGCACAAAGACTTGATAGCTTCGTTCTCCCACAAGGTTTCGCAGATTACTTTTGATGTCTCGTCCTCATGTTGGATTTGCTGTGTTAGCGTGGGCAAATACTTCTGGATGCCGGCACCAATCTTTTTCGAGATTTTAGAGTCAGAGACGCCTACTACCAAACCCACGGTTTCGATAGAGTCGGCCGCTTTAGTTGCTGCGTCCATGATGCAGGCAATGTCTCTCTTTGTTAGGCTGCGGTCCTGATGTAAAGCAACAGTAGCTTTGGACTGATCCAGATACCGACGCATAAAAATAAGCGCATATTGCGACGCATCATATGGACAAAAAGAGCCTGTTCGTCTTGGCATTTGAGCTAGGAAGATCCGTTCCGGTTTCGAAGTGCTTCGTTCATAACAATAAGAGACTGTGCCAATGCCATAGAAGTCAACCAATGGGATTGCATGTAGCGCCCGAACACCATCTTCCGGTTTGGGAAAGACTTTTACTTTGAAGAAGGATCTCCCATCTTCGATATACTCCCAATTTTGAGTATCAGTAAGTAAAAGGCCCCTATTATCACCGTTTTCAGAAGGAACGCTGAGCACGAGCTTAGTATCTCCATGCTGGAAACAGTTTTTGAGCGCGAGCGGGAGAGTAAATCCCTTACGCAGAATGCCTTTTACGGCCTTCTCGTCCTCAAGAATGACATTCTCAAACTCTTTCGGAGTGAAGATTTCATAGACAGGCTGCTGAGAAGCCGTAGCCGAGGCGGTAATCTTACCGTTTACAAATGCCCACGAAATCATGCTTACCGCCATAGGACCAGATACAAAGTCCGTAGAAAGAAGTTCTGGCTGACTGCCTCTCTGAACGGGATACAAAACTCTATTTGCGCCGATGTAATCGCCAATACGACGCCACAGCAATGTATTATTGTCATCATATTCACTTACGCATAACGACAGTTGTTCTTCCATTGTAAAACCTCTTTTCTCTTTTAATATTTGCTATATTTGAGCGTGTATTTTTTTGAGCCATAAGCCTTTCCTATACAAGGCATTATTACATCAGTTGTAATAACAGGAGTAGGCTCTTCATCCTGCGCGGGGAGTGCTTCATACTCATCGTCCAGAGAGTACAAATCATTAAACATGGGCCACGGAACAGACTCATCACAGAGGATAACACCATATCTTTCTGTGATATAATCGACCATTTTCACGTAATCTGGAGTATTTTTGCTATAATCGAATTCCACTGAACAAACAGAGTATTCTGCATCGGCGTCCTTTAATTTCGCCAAACCAAGTTCTTGTACCTTGACGTTATACGCTTCAAAGTTATTATTGAGGCGCTTAGTCGGATTTGTAATCTTGTCTAAGATGATATATTTCTGTTTCGATGTAATAAAGCTGCCCGTCGGGAGCTTCTCATATACTCCATTTGCGACGATACGAAACATGGCACCACTACAACTGCTTGATGCAAAGGTGTCGAGCAACTTCGGTGATAGTCCCAGGAATTCTTCGAGCGATCGAGTCTCACCGTTTTCTTTTCGAAGATAAGATGCAAATTGTGCCTTCTTTGGGACTGTGTTATGGAGATCTACAAAATCAGCTTGAGGCGAATTAAGCAATATAGAAATAGGAGCTTGAGCCTTTATCTCATTTCCACAGAGCATTTGGTATTCTACAAACTGACGATATTGTTGCTTGGCCAATTTCTTCTTTATCTTCCCTGTGAGTGCAACGGCCAAGGCGAAAGACCCTTCTTTTTTCTTGTACAAGAAAATGGGTGTTCTGGGATGTTCCTTTTGAGTGGGAGACATAATACCCGGTGATGCGTAAACTCTCTCGCTGCATTCCTGTACGATGCACTCTTTTTTCTTACGGTGTCTAAAGAATGGATTTCTGAAGAAACCGTTGCCGGCTTGTATCAGATATAATCGCTCCGTACATTCTGGGCATATGTACGGCAGCAGGTTGAGTTTTCTTTTCGATGCTGCTACTGCTGAGATCTCAACGACTTTACCCAGTTCTGCGGGTAGTCGAACATATGCTCTATCCATTAGGAATTCACCTCGCTTTTGTGGATTTTTCCCCGCATATGCAGAGATTGCTGTGGCAAATGCAAACCACTTTGGAACCCCCGCTTGCGCAGGGAAGCTCTTCTGTACTTGCCGTTTTGGTTTTCGGTTCAACCCCGTCAATGCGGGGACTATTTGTGTACTTATTGCCTATTGAAAGGCCCCTGCCAATGCAGGGCAAGTCGCGTCCCAACTGGGCATCCTTCTTCCTTACGCTTGAGCCAACTCTGCGAAAGCAGAGAAAAGGCGTGATACGTCGAAAGCGGCATCTGTTTCTGAGAGCCAACCCCGCGTACGGGGAATTCAGAACGCAGTAAATTGTTTGAATTAGGTGCGCGTCGGAACATCCCTGCCAACGCAGGGAGTAATCGGATGGAGAGATTCCCAATATCTGCGAGAATGGGGCATCCCTGCTTACGCAGGGAAAATCGTTTTACTTGCTCAGGTCAGCGGCGAAGGCTGTGGCATCCCTGCTTACGCAGGGGAATGTTCGCATACCTGCACCCGGACATGCCACCGTAGGTTGACCCCCGCATTCGCGGGGAATATGGTGTATTTCGTGCCTAACCTCTGCTCCGTGGGATGACCCCCGCGTTCGCGGGGAATATAATACGCGGATATCTGTACTCACTATGTATAAAAGGGTGACCCCCGCGTTCGCGGGGAATATTCCTGTGGTCAAATGAAGCAACACAGCTGCGGGTTGACCCCTGCATATGCAGGGAAATGTTCGCATACCTGCACCCGGACACGCCACACAAGGTTGACCCCCGCGTGCGCGGGGAATATACGACTCGCAGGCGCTGTCAAGAAAAAATATAGGGTTGACCCCCGCGTGCGCGGGGAATATTATTTCTCTTGACACCAGCTGCAACCATGCTAGGATGACCCCCGCATTCGCGGGGAATGTCCTGTGACCTTGAAGGTCAGACGCTCAAACAAGGGATGACCCCCGCGTTCGCGGGAAATATTTTGACTCCAGACTTTTCTCCTCTATACTACAGGAAGACCCCCGCGTTCGCGGGGAATATACTTAGAAAAGTTAAAATTTTGCTTGCTTGAGTTGAATTTAATCCAATTCAATACCGTTTTCGTAAGCAAAACGATGTGCATGTTCCTCATCCGGGAAATTTCCGGTCCAATAACCGTTTGTGCCAACGACAACGAGGTTGTAACCCTTATCATTGGATTGTTCGATATAGGCCCGATAGCGCTGATTTGTATCAACAATGCGATGTACTGCTTCCTTATGAGATGTCTCTACATATTCCTTTTCAGAATTGCCGTCCTTTTCTTTACGCTTCCCTGCTCGTGTAACGATGAAAGGAACGGAACCGATTAAAACAAGGAGTGCAACACATCCAGCCGCAGTCTTGATATTGGCATAACGGCTTGTGTCCGGTGGGGCTTTATATTTCTGATCCACTCCATATGTAACACCTTCAGGTGTCGAAGATGTTACCTTTTGGGGAGTTTCATTCGCTGCAATCGCCGTTCCCATTAACAAACAGGTTGCAGCCATGGCTATGCAGCCAGATTTTATAAGTGATTTGATACTCATATATTGAGAATCCTTCCTTCTATTGCAAAGCATTTTTTCAAATTAGTATAGGGCTGATTCCCTGCTCAGGCAGGGCTAAATCCTTCACATAAATGATAACGGGTTCGCTCCATGCGCTTGCATGGGAAATCATCAGCTGTGCAATGCTGAAGCATATTCATAAGGGCCATCCCCGCGTATGCGGGGTAAACTGCCTCCGTCTGTGGCACACGCCGTGCCCCGCGGGTCCATCCC